>Ga0209420_1000139_pt1 | contig 44917 bp, 35 predicted proteins | sample BlaSpr_A8_OM1_O1_FD_187972 | JGI IMG/M metagenome (GOLD analysis project Ga0209420, IMG submission 187972) | Forest soil microbial communities from Thunder Bay, Ontario, Canada - Black Spruce, Ontario site 2_A8_OM1_O1 (SPAdes) (version 2) | ecosystem: Environmental > Terrestrial > Soil > Boreal...
GATTGCGCAGTTCGTCCACTGCGGGATATACTCGCTAACCTTCGAGGCGCGTGTGGAATTTTTCTCCTTTGATGAGGCCTACCTTAAACGGCTCCGGGACCGAGACTTCCCGACCGAGCAACATTTCGTTGCATATTTTCGAAAACTGCTGGTCATTAAATTAAGGTCGCGGCTGCGCGGATCCGAGGCGGTAGAAGATATCGCGCAAGAGACGTTTCTGCGGGTGTTCAAGGCGATGAACTCGGAAACGGGGATCCGGCAGCCGGAGAGGCTTGGGGCATTCGTTAACTCCGTTTGCAACAATGTGTTGCAGGAATTCTATCGCTCGTCGAATCACGGAACGCAACTGAATGACGATACGCCGGAGCCCGTCGACCAGGTACTCGATCTGGATGGGTTCCTGGTAAGCAAGCAGACCCGGGAACAGGTGAGGAAAGTGCTGGAGCAGCTTCCCGCAAAGGACCGGCAGCTGCTGCGCGCTATCTTCCTGGAAGAAAAGGAGAAAGACCAGGTGTGCCGGGAATTGGGCACGGATCGCGATTATCTGCGGGTGTTGCTGCATCGCGCCAAGGCCAACTTCCGCGTTTTCTACGAGAAGAACAGGGCGCAGGGGCCGCGGCCTGCGAAACAATAGAGAACGGGATGAAACGATTTAGGGCCGGACGTCACTACTGGTAGGACGGAATACATGGAACATACGCAAGCTATCCAATTGAAAGCCGCTGAGCGGTACGTACTCGGAGAACTGCCGAGCGACCTCCGCGAACAATACGAGGAACACTTCTTCAGCTGCGTAGAATGCGCCGAAGAGGTGAACCTGGCGGCGGCGTTCGTTGAAAATAGCCGGGCGGCTATGGGATCCGAGCCCGTTATGCCGCCCGTCCGTCTGCCGGTGACCGTGACGCAGCGTCCGGCTACGAGTGGCTGGCTGGGCGTGTTCTTGCGGCCGAGTTTTGCGGTGCCAGTGTTCGCGGCGCTGCTGCTGCTGGTCGCGTATCAGGAATTTTTGGTTATTCCGCGATGGAAGGGCGCGGCGACGCACTCCGTTAGCACGCTCGCGTCCGCCGCCCCACAAGCCCTCGCGTCGTTTTCTTTAATCACGGCGGATTCGCGCGGCGGGGAACCGTTGCTGGTTTCCGTTGCGCCAGGTCAACCTTTTAGTTTGTATTTTGATATTCCTCCGGACGCACATTACTCTTCGTATATCTGCGAATTGCAGAATGCTGCCGGCAAGGCGGAATTTTCCTTGAACATTTCCGCTGAACAGGCTAAGAATGCCGTGCAGCTTCTGATTCCTTCTTCAAGCTTGGGAACCGGGAAGCACGTGCTGATGTTGCGCGGACTTGGCACCCCGGACGACGCGGCCAGCGGTGGGACCGAAGTAGCACGCTACCCATTCACACTCGTACACTCGCAGTAATAATCCAATACTGATACAGGAGGCAAATCCGATGGCGACCGACCCCATCAAGAAGACGTATATCCACACGGCGCATGGTTATGGCTTTAGCGCGCGCATTGACCGGCCGTTCGAACACTTGGTGGACGTGCACGCGGGAAGCACGCTGCCGACAACCGGCGGCTTCGAGACTTCGCGCACGGAGAATTTTCGGTTAAAGGAAATCATATCGTACAGGGCGGCATACTCGGTGGTTGGCTCCAGCCGCAACCCGAAGGACGATACCTATAATTCCTCGGTAACCGCGACGATCGAGGGGCTGAACATTCTGGACATGGTGACCGCGGACCGCATCGTCGCACGCGTTACCTCCAAGCAGCGTTTAGACGAAGAGGAGCCGACGATTCTTTCGATCGGCAGCCGCTTCGAAAACTTGCGGATTGCAGGCTGCCCGGTTCAGGTGGACCTGGACAACGAACTTTTCACTCGCCTGGGCACGTATGCATCTTTCAAGAAGGAATACACGGAGAACCAACAGTCCCGTGAAATGATGCAGGGGCGATTCCTATGGGGAAAACCGAAAGCGGACGTACCGGAATTTCTCCGGGAGAGGTATAACTGGTTCGCCAGCGATGACTTTCCGGAATCGAAGGGCATCGTATTGTGTTCCTTGGTAAAGGACGTAAAGACCACTTGCTCGGAACTGCGCAGGTACGGAAACGTGATCGTGGTGCCGCACTTCGGCAAGATCTACCTGGCCGAATTCCAGTTGCAGCGCTACCAGCGCGAGCTTGCCATGCTGCGTGTGGAACTGGGTTCAACGGTCGGTGGTTCGGGAAGCGGACCCGGAGGTCAAGGCGGTGGTTCGACGTATCCTTGAGGTGTGTGGTTTTCGCGATTGAGCTTTTTGGGATCTGTGGATGCCACAGGTCCAGCCAACTTGAGCCGTCCGCGCGATTTCAAAACGCGCGCAGCAAGTTTGAACACGGCGACCATGTGGGAGCATCCAGTGATGCTGACGCGGCTTATCACGAGTACGCCGTCAGCAAGCCTGAATGGGCGTGGCGGTTTCGAGTCCTGGAAGGTGAGGTGCTGGTTTCCCGCGGGCTAAGCGCCGATTCTCTCGCATTGCTCGACGCCCCTATTCCTGCCACTCTGGCCCATAGTGAAGTTGCAGTTCGAAAGGAAATGTTTGAAGGGTTAGCAGATTGTAGCCTGCGCCGTTTCGATGAAGCCGACCGCCGCCTGTCGAATGCAGATCAATTAGCCGAAGCCTACCAACAAATCGCGCTCGCGGAAGTATTTCTCAGTCGCGGCACGCTCATATTCCTTCGGGGCGATTATTCCGCCGCGCAGTCTACTTTCCGCCAAGCCCTTCAACTCGCCCAGCGCGACCAACAGCCTTTCATCGAAGCAAAAGCTCTAGGAAGTCTCGGTCTCGTCGCAATGTATGAAGAGCGATACGACGAGTCGATTGACTGGTACACGAGGTCGCTCGACGTCTCACGCCGTCTCGGAGCCCAAGCCGTTACCGCGAAGACTCTTGGAAATATGGGCTGGTGCTACTACCGCATGGGCGATGACGCGAAAGCTCTTTCGCTGTCTAGCGACGCGAAAGAGGCCGCCACGCACTTGGGGGTAAACAAAGATGAAATGCTTTGGCTTCGAAACATCGGAATCATTGAGGACAATCAGGGTTCTTACACCGCTGCAACGCGCGATTACGAGGAAGCTCTGGACCTTGCCAACAAGATGCAGAATGGAGCCGAAGCCGCGACGTGTCTGAACAATCTGGCAATCGTCAAGCTGAAGAGACACGACTATGACCGAGCCGAGCAATACAACAGTCAAGCGCTAGCGCTAAAACGAGCCGAAAACGACCGGGTGTCAGAACTTTATTCTCTGATCACAGAGGCGTACATAGCGGCGGGCAACGGTAATTTCGAGCAGGCGAAATCGAATTTGCAGAACGTGATCGCGGACAAGAATTCGAATCACTATTTGCAATGGCAAGCAGATGCCGGTCTTGCATATGTATACGTGAGCAGCAAACAGCCGGCGCGGGCGGCAGAGCATTTTCGAAAGGCGATGGCGACTATCGAGACAGCAAGATCCTCGCTACAGCATGAAGAGTTTCGTCTGTCGTTCGTGTCCGGTGTCGTTGGCTTTTACGACGACTACGTCAGTTTCCTGGTGTCGCAAGGAAAAATAGAGGAAGCGCTGGAAGTTGCGGAATTCAGCCACGCGCGAACTTTGGCGGAAGGGCTTGGCATCAATGCCTCTTCCATGCGTTTTCCGATCAGGAATTTCAAACCGCGCCAAATCGCCAAGGAGTCGAAGGCCATGGCCCTTGACTATTGGCTCGGAGCGGAACATTCCTACCTGTGGGTAATTAGGTCGGATCGAGTGGAGCTTTTCACACTGCCTCGGGCCGCGGAAATTGATCCGCTGGTGCAGTCTTACCGGCAGGCGCTGCTCGGGTCGCGCGACGTGCTGGAGACGCAGAATGCGGCGGGGCGCAAACTTTATGATTTGCTGGTGGCGCCAGCAGCGAAAATGATACCGCGGGGGGCGCGGGTCATAATATTGCCGGATGGCAGCCTCTACGGCCTGAATTTCGAGACTTTGCTGGCCCCGTCGCCGCGATTGCATTATTGGATTGAGGATGTGGATGTTTCATACGCCAATTCGTTGACGGTGCTGGCGGCTGGAGCGGCGCGGCGTCCGGCGACAGCGAGGAAGCTTTTGCTGATGGGCGATCCTGTGTCGCCCGACGCGGAATTTCCGAAATTGCCGCAGGCGGCGGCGGAAATGACTGGCATCGAGAATTATTTCCCTGCGGCCGCGCGTACGGTTTTTTCGGGCGCGGAAGCAACACCCGATTCATACTTGAAGAGCCAGCCCGCCGCGTTTTCCTACATTCATTTTGTGGCGCACGGCACAGCCAGCCGTACCAGTCCGCTCGATTCGGCGGTGATTCTCTCCAGGCAAGGTGACGACTACAAGCTCTACGCCCGCGACATTATTCAGCATCCTTTGCACGCCGACCTGGTGACGATTTCGGCGTGCCACGGCGAGGGCGTGCGCACGTATTCAGGGGAGGGCTTGGTCGGGCTTTCGTGGGCGTTCTTGCACGCGGGGGCGCATGAGGTGATCGCGGCACTCTGGGAAGTGAATGATAATTCCACGCCGCAGCTGATGGATCATCTGTATTCCGAAATCGGCAGGGGCGCGGCGCCGGATGCGGCTCTGCATGACGCGAAGTTGGCGCTTCTCCGCTCAGGCGGCGTTTACCGGAGGCCATTTTATTGGGCGCCTTTCGAGTTGTATCGCGGTTCGTAGCTCGCTTCATAAAACGTCGAGCGCGCCTACGATTTGCCTGGCGCACGCGCGAGAAACATATATGCGACGAGCAGGATCGCGAAAATCGCGGAGACGATGGCTCCTGCAACGCGGTCCCAGGTGCTGGTGAATTGCACAGCGACCTGATGAGCGCCTGCGGGAAGCGCTACCAGCATCTGTGTGGTTTCTGGGGCTGCGCCGGGCGAGACACTCTTGCCGTCAACCTGTACTTTCCATCCTGGATAATTCAGCAGCCGTAGCGCCGGCGTTATCGGGTTGACGTCTTGCGCTGTAAAGCGCTTCTCGATTGCGGTCCAACGCTCGATGCGTACCGTGTTCTCGGGCACGGGTTTGAACACGTGTGTTTCGTTATCAAACTGCTGAATGCGCGGTGCTGGCTTGCCGATCATTTCGCCCATAGGATCGGCGCCGGGTAGTTCGTAGCGATCGCAGCCGAGCGGTTGATACTCATCCGTACCTTCATAGCCGCGGCCGGATTGAATTCCCTTGGTGAGAACGGGAATGTCTTCGCTGTCCCACCAACCGTCGTTTACCAGGGCGGCGGCGAGGGTCGTCAGAGCGATCGCGATAACCAGCCCGCCGAGCCAAGGCCGTTTCGCGCGTCCGATGACCGCGGCGAGAAAAAATGCGAACACGAAATCGAGCACGCCCAGCCAGCGCCAGGGGAACTGCACGAATTCCAGCTTGGGCAGCCAGCGCCACAAAAACAGGCTGGGGGAAAACATCAGCAACACTGCGGCGGAGCCCAGCCAGAGGAGCATCCACCAAATTTGCGGGAATTCGCGGCGGCGACGCGCGACCAGAACCGCCGCGATGCCGGTGACGAGCATTTCGCCCATCGCCACGCCGGAAACTTTCCAATTGAAGATCAGAAATTCGGGGTCAATCGCGTGGGTGAACAGAAAATTTTGGCTCGGGCTTAGCAGATCGGCGAGAGCTTGGTGAATCTGTACCCAGCGCTGTTCATAAGCCGCGGGAAAAATGTAAAACGCAGCGAGGCCAAAGCTTGCAGCCATCGAGACACCGCCGAGAAGCAACGGTGTGATACTGCGACGCAAAATGGACGTGACGAAAAACAGCAGCATCAACGAGTAGGTGGCCAGCACCGCGGCGGGCGCGTTCGCCAGCCAGATCAGCGCAAACGGAACGGCCAGAAATTGCAGGCCGTGCCAGCCCTCGCGCAGCAGACGCACTGCGCCCCAGAATGCCAGCGGAAGCAAGGCACTCGCTAGCAGCTCGGCGAAGTCGGCGCGGTAATAAACGATGATCAAGTGATACGGATTCGCTGCGTAGAGAACCGCGGCGGCGGTGGCTTCGCGCTGCGAAAGGCATTCGCGCGCGAATCGCCACATCGAATATCCGGCCAGCAGCAGCACCAGCCAGATGAACGCGCTCGGCGCCATTCTCCACGGGAGCAGGGAACCGAGAGTTGCTCCGAGCATCCAGGAGCCCGGCGGATAAAAAATAAAGCGCGGCTCTCCGTAGCCCCAGTTGGCCCATTCCGCCCAGCGCGGGAAGAAAGTGCCTTGGCGCCATTGCCCCGCGACGTCCAGCCAGGACGCCAGGTGAAACTGAAAATCGTGGCCCGACGCATTGCCCAGAAAAAGCATGGGCGCGATCACGGCCGTCGCGGCAACGGCGACAAGCAGCAGAGCCACGCGCGGCGAAGCTGCGCTTGTGCGCGAAGCAGGCTGCGATGAAAGTTCGGTGGTTACGCTCGAGGGAATTGTTTTCGTCCCATTGGGAATTGCCACATCCGACAGCTGGATACATTCGCGAACCGAAAGAGAATAGCGAATCGCGCGCGATCGGTGCCACTGGCGCCCTCGCGATTGCAATCCGTGGCGCACCGTGCTCCGTACCAGAGTATGCGTGCATATGGCCCGCTTGCCAATACGCTGGCGCAACGAGTAGAGTTCTTCGGGATTGCGCGCCGCCGATAGACTCTGTAGCACATCTCCCAGGCACGAAACCCGGTATCATGACTGTGCCGAATATGGCCGATAAGGGATGAGTATGGAACCCACGTTGACAGCCGAAGAGCAGAGGCTCCGGGCCAACAGCGAGCGCGTGGCGCACTGGAAACGATGGGGCCCTTATCTGGCGGAGCGGCAATGGGGCACGGTGCGCGAGGATTACAGCGCGAACGGCGACGCCTGGGATTATTTTCCGCACGATCATGCGCGCTCCCGCGCGTATCGCTGGGGAGAAGACGGCATCGCGGGATTTTGCGATCGCCACCAGCACATTTGCCTGAGCCTGGCGCTGTGGAATGAAAAAGATCGCATCCTGAAAGAACGGCTTTTCGGACTGACCAACAAGGAAGGCAATCACGGCGAGGACGTCAAAGAGTATTACTACTATCTGGACGCGACACCGACCAGCTCGTATCTGCAATTCCTCTACAAATATCCGCACGCCGCATACCCCTACGACCAGCTACGCGAAGAAAACGCCAAGCGCACGCGCCACCAGCCGGAGTACGAACTGATTGATAGCGGAGTCCTCGCGGAGAATCGCTACTTCGATGTGTTCGTGGAATACGCGAAGGCTACATTCGAAGATATCGTGGTGCGCATTACGGCGTGGAATCGCGGACCTCAAGCCACGCGTCTGCATCTGCTGCCCTCGTTGTGGTTTCGCAATCGTTGGGACTGGGGCGATGCCTACAACACGCCGCAGGTGGCGCGTGTGCCGGGATTCCAGGGCGGCGAGTTGCTTGAACTGACGGAATTTCATTACGGACAACGCTGGCTGGCGATCGAAGGAGCGCCGGAGCCGCTCTTTACAGACAACGAAACGAACATGGAACGGCTGTTCGGCCAGAAGAGCAAGACGCCTTATGTGAAAGATGCGTTCCACCGCTACCTGATCAATGGCGAACGCGGTGCTGTGAATCCTGCGATGACCGGAACGAAAGCGGCGGCGCACTTTTCCTCGGAAATCGCGCCCGGCCAGAGTTGGACGATTCGTCTGCGTCTGACGGACCAGAATCTCGCGGAGAATCACACGCCGGCGAGTCAACTTTTTGGGCCGGCGTTCGATGCCGTCTTCGATCAGCGTAAAAAAGAAGCGGACGAATTTTACGAAAAGCGCATTGACGCAAACCTGAGCGAGGATGCGCGCCGCGTGCAGCGCCAGGCTTTTGCCGGCCTGCTCTGGTGCAAGCAAAGCTATCACTACGACGTGCGGCGCTGGCTGGAAGGCGATTCCACGCAGCCGAAACCCGATGCCAGCCGCGAGGATGGCCGCAACCATGAGTGGACGCACCTGTACAATTCCGATGTGATTTCCATGCCGGACACGTGGGAATACCCCTGGTATGCGTCGTGGGATCTGGCGTTCCACTGCGTTTCGATGGCGCTGATTGACCCGGAATTCGCGAAGCAGCAGCTGATTCTGTTTCATCGCGAGTGGTACATGAATCCCAGCGGGCAGGTTCCGGCTTACGAATGGAATTTGTCCGACGTGAACCCGCCCGTATTGGCCTGGGCGACTTGGCGCGTTTATAAGATCGCGGGACGCGTGGAAGGCAAGGAGGATCGCAACTTCCTGGTGCGGATGTTTCACAAATTGCTGCTGAATTTTACCTGGTGGGTGAATCGCAAAGACCCCGAAGGGAAGAACGTATTTGAGGGTGGCTTTTTGGGATTGGATAACATCGGCGTGTTCGATCGTTCCTCGCCGCTGGGACCTGGAAATTTTATCGAGCAGTCCGACGGCACCAGTTGGATGGCGATGTTTTGCCTGGACATGCTGGCGATGTCCATGGAGTTGGCGCACGACGACCCGGCGTACGAGGATGTAGCCAGCAAATTCTTCGAGCACTTTGTGTACATCGCGCAGGCCATGAACGACATCGGTGGCACAGGAATCGGCCTGTGGGACGAAGCGGATGGTTTTTATTACGACGTGCTTCATTTGGGAAGCACCACTCATGTGCCGATGAAGGTTCGCTCGATGGTGGGACTGATTCCGCTTTTTGCGGTGGAGGTTTTCGAGCCGGAAGATTTAGCGCGGCTGCCGAGTTTTCGCAAGCGCATGGATTGGTTTCTGGCGCACAATCCGGACGTTGCGGACCACGTGGATATGAGCGAGCGCACCGACAAAGGCGCGCGCTTGATGCTCAGCATCGCCAATCGCGCAAAGCTAGAGCGGATTTACAAATATGTTCTGGATGAAAATGAATTTTTGTCGCAGCACGGAGTGCGGGCGCTGTCGAAATATCACAAGGATCATCCATTCGTTTTGCATGTGAACGGCCTTTCGCAGGCCGTGGACTACGAGCCTGCCGAATCTACCGGGGAGTTATTCGGCGGCAACTCCAACTGGCGCGGGCCGGTGTGGTTCCCGCTGAATTTCCTGATGATCGAAGCGTTGCAGCGCGTGCATCACTACTATGGCGACGACTTCAAGGTGGAATGTCCCACGGGGTCGGGCCGGAAAATGACGCTCTGGGACGTGGGGCGCGAAGTTTCCCGTCGGCTCTCGCACATTTTTCTGCAGAAGGATGGCCGCAGGGCTGTGTACGGCGACGTCGAATTATTTCAGAAGGATCCCTACTGGCGCGATTTGCTTTTGTTTTACGAGTATTTCAACGGCGACAACGGCGCCGGTTTGGGCGCAAGCCATCAGACGGGATGGACGGCGCTGGTGGCCAAATTAATCGAGCAGAGCGGCGAATAGCAGCCGCGCGTTCAACGCGGTCCGAAGCTCTCAGAAGTCGGTGACCAGGCCCAGTCCCAGCGAAACACGATTGACGTAATTGAAATATGCGACCGTGAGCACGGTTTCGCGCACGGCGGCATCGTCCCAGCCGGCCTCCTTCAACGCGTCGGTGTCGGATTCCTCAATGTCGTCTGGGTGGCGCGTCAATTTATCCGCGAACCGGAAGAGCGCTTTCACGTTGGCGTCCACCGCGGCACTTTCGTAATCCGCCGTTAGTTTCCGCGCCAGCGCCTTTTCTACACCGAAGCGCCGCAGCAGCTCCATGTGAAACATCACGCAATAGGTGGAAGAGTTGATGCCGCTCACCACCAGGCCGATCTGTTCTTTCACGATCGTGGTAAGAGCGCCGTCGGCCATTACCGCATCGCTCATTTGCAACTGCGCTTCGATCACGGCGGGCTTGGCGCCCAGCGTCTTGAAATAATGCGGCAGAAATCCCAGCTTCTGTTCGATTTTTCCGTAAATCTCGCGGAGATGCCCTTCTGCCTGGGCTTCTTCGATCTCGTTCACGAATGGCATGGAGTCGCTCCTCGGACGAAATGTGCGTGGAATTAATTTATATTCTGAGCGTCCGCGATTGTAGCACGCCCGAAGGAATACGAGGTTACAAGGAGCGATCGCGCGAATGGATGCGGCGGATTAATTTCGCGTATGGTGATGGCGCGGACAGGGCGGATACAAATGTTCGCGCTAGTGCGCGGCTTCCACAAGCTCGACGAGAACTTTCTTCGCGTCCGGCCCGGCAGCGAGGAAGAAATTCACGCGCGTGCCATCGGCGCCGGCGCGCGTGGCGGGATAGAGCGGCGGCAGAGAGAACCGCGTGCGCAGAATTTCCGTCGCGCGATCCACATCGCGGACGTAGATCTCAATTTGCTGAATCCCTTCGCCGAACTTTTGCAGGTACCGCGAAATTGCGCCGGGGCCGCTGGGCTCGCGCGTGGTGAGAATATCGAAGTCGAGGGAAGCATTGAGGTGGAGCTCGAATTCCTGGGCGTCTTGATCGGCGGGCACATTCGCCAGCCGCGGAGAATGATTGGCCGCACGAATTTTCTGGAATGTCTCGGGCTGCACGGCAATACCCACAACGATGGCCGAAGGTTGTGAGCGAGTGCGCGCCTCGCCAGCCGGATTGCCGGGCAATGTCAATTCGCGAAATTCCGGATCGGAAACCCAGCGGCTCAGTAACGGCGTGCACAGACTAACCCCTGCGAGATAAAGCCTCATCGCAGACTCGATCTTCACGCGCTCATCGGAGGCAGCCAAATCGTGAATCCATCGCGCGACACCAGCAGCGTCGGTCATAAATGGGTGGAGCTAGTGTGCCGAGCTGCTCGGAGATTTTACAGCGTTGATATTGGTTAGCGTAACGTAACTGGGCTGGCCGGGGCGCACGGTCACGGGTACGTCCCAGCGTTCGCGCGCGTCGCCTGCGACCGCCTCGATATTCAGCGTACCGAGCCAATAATTTCCAGCCGGAATTCCGCGCAGCGCTCCTTGTCCCTGCATATCCGTGTCGACGCGAGCCACCAGATATTTTCCGCGCGCCAGGTCCGCGGTTTCGCGCGCCAAATCGGAGAGGCTTTTGGCCCTCTGCATGTCCCATTTGTGGCCGGGGTTCACCTCTTCCAGGCTTAAGTCCAGGCTGTCCTTGCTGTCCGGGTCAGCGATAACGAACGCTCGAATGGCGTCGTGATATTGGGTCACCAAGCGGTCGTACTTCGCCGGGTCTTTGGCGCGGTCCTCGAGCTTGTATTTTGGCGTGGGGAAACCGGCGGTGCGGTCGCCGACCATACGCTCAGTGTAGGCAGTGAAAAATTCCGGGACGTTCATGATGTCGTCGGCTTTGAGCATTTTGGTGAAGTCTTCACCCGCCAGACTCACCCGATGGTTGGTCTTCATCCAGGCTTTTAGTTCTTTGGAGACGTCCAGCGAGTCTATGAATTTATCCAGACTGGGGGCGGGTGATGCGGCTTCGGCTTCCTTCTGGATGTCTGCATAGCTCTTGCTGAGCAAATAGAAGGGAAGCGTGCGCACCGGTTCATCTTCGCCGCCTGAAGGAGTGACGCGCGCGACAAATTGCACGGTGCCGGTCTGCGCGGCGGCGCGCGGAGCTTTTCCAAGCACTCCGGCGACCAGGAGAAGCACAGAAAACGTAGAGATTGAAATTCTCGTGGAAATTTTCATAGCGCTCATCGTAGCAGATGCGTCGAGGCGCATAAACCAGATGGTCCTTAAGGTAAACGCCTAGGAGCGCGCTACGATTGCCGGATCAGTAGAGGTGGAAAGTTACTTCGATGGTTTGGCGAACCGGTGCGGGCCTGCCATTCGGTCCTGCAGCCGGCCGGAAACGCCAGGTGCGAACCGCTTCAATCGCTTTTTCGTCCAGGCCCAGCCCGAGGCCCTTCAGCACTTGAATGTCGGTCGCCTTGCCTTCCGCAGTGATGATCGCGACCAGCGTGACCGTGCCCTGATATTTCGCTTTTACGGCTTCGTCGGAATACTGCGCTTGCGGGCAATAAATGCAAGCCGGATAGCCGTAGCCGCCAGTTCCAGCGTTAAACGGGCCGCCGCCAGTGCCGCCGCCTGATCCGGGACCCACGCCGCCACCCTCGCCGCTCCCGACGCCTGTGCCGTTTCCAGAGCCGATACCATTGCCGCTGCCGGGCCCGTTCGAGTCATTGATTACTTTGGATAGCGGGTCGCCCCAGTTATTCATGTTGGGGCTGGGCAGCTTCAATTCCGGCGGACCCAATACCGTCGGCGTCATCGCCAGCCGAGCATTCGGATTGGTGACCACTTTCGGCGGAGTGAACTGCGTCATCGCGAATTTCGGCAGCTTGCCGCGGCTGGCAGGCAGTGGGTCATGCGCGCCGCCACCGCCGCCGCCACCAGCTTTTTTCGCGCCCGGAGGCAGCTTGGGCAAAAACGGCGAAATTGGCATCACGTCAACCTGTGAATTGGCTTTGGTCGTCGAAGGCGAAGGCAGCACCAGAAGCAACGGACCGATGATCAGCACCAGAATCGTCACGTGGACGGCTAAAGACAGCGCTTGCACGCGCGTAAATTGCGTGTTTTTGGACCACAGTTCCGGCACAGCCACGGGCTGGCTGGTGGTCTTCAGCGGCGCCAGCTTGGGCGGCGAGATAATATCGCGTAGGTTCTGCCAGAAGCCTGCGAACCCTGCATTCCAGTTTATCAGCAGATCGGAATTCACCGGACCGCGCGGGGCCGAGCGGAAAAATTCGCTCAGGTTGTCCCGCATACTTTCGCCGAATCCGGGTGTGTTGAATACGGTGGGCTTCGCGCCCTTCATATTTACGGGGCGTTCGAAGAGGAAGTCCCTTACGTTGGAAAAGAAATTCCGCAGCTCGGAATCCGCGACGGGAGACTTGTAGCGGCCGATCTCAAGGGTCGGTTCCGCCTTGGTGCCGCCTGGTTCGCTGATGGGCGTTGTAAGATCTGCCATTTGGCTGCCTGCTGCTAGGTGCCGCAGTCCCCTGTTAGCTTAGACGCGCCACCACCAAAAAGGATGTCTGGCCGGGCGCGGCTGACACCATGCAAAAAGCATTGTAACATACGAGCTGCAAGTTTCGTTGTGCAGCAACTCACAACTGTGCTTTGGTGAAAAAGTCATGGAGCCAGGTGTTTCAGCTGCCCCGCGCGCAACTCGATCTCGCAAGATAGAAAGGCTTCCGAACCCCTAGAGATGGCTAAACCTGTGGACCTTAAAAGCACGCTGAATCTTCCGAAGACGGATTTTCCCATGAAAGCCAAGCTGCCCGAGCGCGAGCCGGAACAGTTGGCTGCATGGGAAGCGCAGGGCTTGTACTACCGCATTCTGGAATCGCGCGCGGACGCGCCGCTTTTTGTGCTGCACGATGGGCCGCCGTATCCCACGGGTGAAATCCATCTGGGTACTGGGCTGAATAAGGTTGTGAAAGACATGATCGTGAAGTCGAAGACCATGTCCGGATTTCGTGCGCCGTACATTCCCGGTTGGGATTGCCATGGGCTGCCCATCGAAACGAAAGTCGAAAAAGAATTGGGCGGCAAGACGAGCAAAGTGCCGGCCGCGGAGTTCCGTCGGATGTGCCGGCAGTTCGCGGCGGGCTTTGTCGAGAAGCACAAGGTCGAATTCAAGCGCTTGGGAGTCCTGGGCCAGTGGGATCGGCCTTATCTCACGATGGACGCGCGCGATGAGGCTTCGATTGCCGGCGCGTTCCTTGATTTCTACGAGAAGGGCTATGTGTATCGCGGCCTGAAACCCGTATATTGGTGCATTTTTGATCGCACCGCGCTGGCGGAAGCCGAAGTGGAATACGAAGACCACACCAGCCCTTCGATCTGGGTGAGGTTTCCGGTTGTTTCCGGGGATAAAGCGAAAGAGCTGGGGCTGGATGGCGACGTCAGCGCGTTGATCTGGACGACCACGCCGTGGACGCTGCCCGCGAACCGCGCCTTGGCGTTTCATCCGGAGTTCGAGTACGTCGTAGCGGATACTTCTGCGGGAAAATTGCTGCTGGCGAAAGAGCGCGTGAACGCTCTGGAAACCGAACTGCACATCGAAGTCCACGAAGTGCACGGTAACTGGAAAGGTTCGGGCTTCGAAGGCGTGCACTTCCAGCATCCGTTTCTCGATTTGCAGGTTCCTGGCGTGCTTGCCGATTATGTGACGCTGGATCAGGGCAGCGGCATCGTGCACACCGCTCCGGGTCACGGCGCGGACGATTTCCGCACCGGACAAAAATACGGCCTTGAATCCTACGCGCCGCAAGACGACGACGGCCGTTTCATCGAAGGCTTGCCGGAGTACAAGGGCAAGACGGTCTTTGAAGCGAATCCCATCGTCATCGCGCTGCTCAGGAGGCGCGACATGCTCGTCGGCGAAAAGAAAATCACGCACAGTTATCCGCATTGCTGGCGCTGCCACAATCCGGTGATTTTCCGCGCCACCGAGCAATGGTTCATTCAGATGGATGCCGGCACGGCCGCGGTCCCTGCGCCGAAAACGCCGGCGCTGCGCCCGCGGGCTCTCGAGGAAATAGAAAAAGTAAAATGGCTCCCGGCATGGGGTCGCGAACGCATGCGCGAAATGATTGCCGGACGTCCGGACTGGTGCATTTCCCGCCAACGATTCTGGGGCGTGCCGCTGATTGTTTTTTATTGCGACGCTTGTGGGCTACAGCTGAAGGACCCGGTTGCGTTGCGTCACGTGCTGCCATTTTTTGAACGCGAAGGCGCGGACGTGTGGTTTACGCGCACGGCCGAAGAATTGTTACCCCCAGGCACGAAGTGCTCTTGCGGCCACGCGAAGTGGCGCAAGGAAACCGACATTCTCGACGTATGGTTCGAATCCGGCTCGACGCATCTGGCCGTTCTAACGCGCGACAATCAGCGTTGGCCGGCGGACGTTTACCTGGAAGGTCCGGACCAGTATCGCGGATGGTTCCAGAGTTCGTTGCTGGTGGGCATTGGCACGCGCGGGGCTGCACCGTACCGAGAAATCGTGACGCACGGATGGACGCTCGACGAAAAAGGCGCGCCGATGTCCAAGTCTTTGGGCAACGCCATCTATCCCGCGGAAATCTGCGCGAAATGGGGCGCGGACCTGCTGCGGATTTGGGTCGTCTCGCAGGATTACACGGCGGACGTGCGCATTTCCGAAGCCATGATGACGCAGCTGGCGGAAGCGTATCGCAAGATCCGCAACACCTTTCGCTTCGCGCTGAGCAACTTGTACGACTTCGATCCGGCGCGCGACTCCGTAGCTGACGCCGACCTATGGGAAATGGACGCGTGGATGCTGCGGCGCACGGGCGCCCTGGCGCGCGAATGCCGCGAGTGGTACGACAAATTCGAATTTCACCGCGTCTATCACGCGCTGCACGATTTCTGCACGGTGGACCTTAGCTCTTTCTATTTCGACGTGCTGAAGGACCGCCTGTATACGTTCGCGCCGAAAAGTATCGGGCGGCGTTCGGCGCAGACCGCCGTGTACCGCATCGCCAGCACGTTGCTGCGGCTGATCGCGCCCGTCACCGTCTTCACGGCAGAAGAAGTGTGGAAACATTTGCCGCGCGCTGCGTCCGAGCCGGCCAGCGTGCACATCGCGACCTTCCCAGTGGCTGCGGAACTCGAACGCGTGCTGGACGATGCCGGTGCGAAGAATTGGGATCGCCTGCTGCAAGTCCGTGAGGAAGTGCTGCGGGCGCTGGAGCCAGTACGCGCTGCGAAGACCATCACCTCCGGCCTGGAAGCGCGCGTAACGCTTGCGGCGAACGCTGATTGGGAGGCGCTGCTGCGGAAGTACGCCGCGTTTCTGCCGGGGCTATTCATCGTCTCGCAAGTGGAAATCGCCGATGCAAAAGCAGGGGGCGCTGCTGCGGGCGGCATAGAGGGCTTGCAGATTCGCGTCGCACGCGCGCTCGGTAAAAAATGCGAGCGCTGTTGGAATTACTCGACGCACGTCGGCGAAAATACCGAGTTCCATCCCGCGATCTGTGAAAGATGTGTCGCCGCATTGCAAGAAATCGAACGCGATGGCGGCCTGGCTGCCGGGAGCTCGCCGTCCTGATGCCAGGCGCCTCGCGTTTTCGTGGGCTCGCGCTGGGAATTATTTCGCTGGGTGCACTCGCGGCCGACCAGTTCAGCAAGCACGCAGTGGAAACACACACAGCCGTGGGTTCGCTGCGTGTCGTGATTCCCGGTTTGCTGAATCTGGTGCATACCAGCAATCCCGGAGTCGCGTTCGGCCTGTTCGCCGATTCCGAAAATCCCTGGCGAGGTCCGCTGCTCATCACTTTTTCCGTCGCGGTGATTGCCATGCTGGTGTGGCTGCTGGCGACGGGCCGCGCCGGCGGGCGTCTGGGCGAATGCGGCCTGGCGCTGATTCTGGGCGGCGCGCTGGGCAACGTACTGGACCGCTTCCTGCGCCACAGCGTTACCGACTTCATTGACTGTCACATCGGCGACCACCACTGGTACACATTTAATCTGGCGGATTCCGCGATCGTGCTGGGTGCGGCGCTGGTAGTGCTGGAACTGTTTCGCGAGCAGGCGCATCCTAATCAGGAGCCGGCATAGGCATGCATCCGATACTCTTCAATTTTGGCGGCATCCCGATTTATTCCTACGGGGTGTTAGTCGCAACGGGTGTGCTGATCAGCCTCTGGTACGGCCGCCGCCAGGCTCCGCGCGCGGGGATTGATCCCGACAAACTGTGGAACATGGGGATTTATTTCGTCCTGGTGGCGCTGCTGGTGGCGAAAATCTGGTTGATCTTGAGCGCTTGGGATTTTTACGCGGCGAATCCTCGCTACATTTTCAGCGTCGCCACGTTTCAATCGGGCGGTACTTTTTACGGCGGCGTCGTAGGCGGCATACTGACAATTCTGCTCTACACCCACTTTCAGAAAATGCCGCTGCTCCCCACGCTCGATACCTGCGCGGCCGCGCTGCCCATCGGCCACGCCATCGGACGGCTGGGATGTTTCGCGGCGGGCTGTTGCTACGGCAAGCCGACCACGGTTGCATGGGGCGTCGTGTTCAAGAATCCTCTGGCCGAGCAGTTGGCCGGCACGCCACTGGGGGTGCATCTGCATCCGACGCAGCTGTACGAAGCGTTTCTGGAATTTTTGAATTTTCTTTTTTTAATGTGGCTGGGCAAACGGCAGCGTTTCGTCGGCGAAATTTTCGGCGCTTACTTGATGTTGTACGGCACCGAGCGCGGCATCATCGAATTTTTCCGCGGCGATCCCGGACGCACGATGATGTTTCACGACAGCATTTCGCTGATGCAGATCACGAGCCTGGTGTTGATTTTGACAGGCGCCTTCCTGTGGTGGCGCGGACTGCAGGGTAAGGCGCCGACTCAACCGGTGACTACGATGCGCGCCGAAGCCGGCGATTAGCACCGGCGCATAGAACGCGAAACAGATTCAACGATTCCCCTCATGCACGATTATCCTGACACCGCTAGCGATGAGAATTTCGACGCGCCAGACGATTCGCTCCGTCACCACGAATTCGTGGTGGCCGAACAGGACGCTGGCCAGCGCCTCGATCGTTTTCTCGCCGCGCAATTTCCGGACGTGAGCCGCACGCACGTGCGGACCCTGATTGACGAAGGCCGCGTACGCGTGGGCGGCATCGCCAAAAAGCCCTCGCATCATCTGGAATCCGGCGAAACCATCACCGTGGAAATCCCCGCGCCGCCGCTGCCCGGCGTGGAATCTGAAAATATCCCGCTCACGATCCTTTACGAAGACCGCGACATCGCGATCGTGAATAAAGCCGCCGGAATGATCGTCCATCCTGGCGCCGGTGCGGATGCCGGCACGCTCGTCGCGGCGCTGTTGCATCGCTTCGGCGTCGAAAAAGGGCTTTCCAGCGTCGGCGGTCCGCTGCGGCCGGGAATCGTGCACCGTCTCGACAAGGGAACTTCCGGGGCGATGATCATCGCGCGCAATGACGCAGCTCACCTGAAACTGGTGGAAGAATTTCGCGAGCGCCGCGTGCAGAAAACCTACCTGGCTCTTTTACATGGAAATGCCAAGGGTGAAAAAGGACGCATTGAGTTGCCCGTGGCGCGCGACCTGCGCCGCCGCTCGCGCATGACTGCACGCCGCAGCGAAGGCCGCGAAGCGCGCACGGATTGGCGCCTGCTCTTGCGGCTCGGCGCGTTTTCACTGATCGAAGCCGATCTGCATACCGGGCGCACGCACCAGATCCGCGTGCATTTTTCGGCGCTGGCGCTGCCAGTAGTCGGCGATACGCTCTACGGAGCCCCGCATCAGGAATCCATCGGGCGCGAGCAGTTGCCGTCGCTGGGACGCAACTTTCTGCATTCCGCGCGCATCGCACTAGAACACCCCCGCACGGGCCAGCGCATGGAATTTCGCGCACCGCTGCCGCAGGAGTTGCTGACATACCTGCGCAACCTCGGCGCATTGGCGAAATTGCCGCCCGGTGATATTGACGCCGCGCTGAAGGATTACCTATGATGATTCGCGTGAGAACTCTGCGCACGATTGCCGCGCCTTTCCTGTTCATCCTGGCAACGCTGTTGATGGTTTTCGCCGTTTCCACGCGCGCGCAACAGACTCCCTCGCAAGCGCCAGCGCCGCCGCCTCCGCCCACCACCTCCGGCGATGCGCCAGCGCAGAATCCGGAACAAAGTCCGGCGAAGCCCGGAGGCTCACAAGCCGCCACTCCCCCGATCACTTCCACCACAGGCCTGGTGCACCTGGTCGCCACGGTAATGGACCGCCGCCACGAATTCGTCACGGATCTGGATCAGAGCGATTTCAGAGTTCTGGAAGATGGTACACCGCAGGAAATTCGCTATTTTGGACGCGACACAGATTTGCCGTTGCGCATAGGCATTCTGCTCGATACTTCCAACAGCATTCGCCCGCGCCTCGAATTTGAAAAGGAAGCCGCCAACGATTTCTTGCAGCACGTGATCCGCAGAAACAAAGATCAGGCGTTCCTGATGACGTTCGACAACGAGCCCGAGGTGATTCAGGATTTCACCGGCGATCTGTCGCTGCTCACCGACGCCATCCGCAAACAGCGCGCCGGCGGCGGCACCGCACTGGACGACGCCATCTATCGCGCCGCCGAAAAGCTTTCCAATCCTCCGCTGCCCAAGGGCCCGAATCCTGAAGTGCGCCGCGTGCTGGTGGTGATCAGTGACGGCGACGACAACCTAAGCGATCATGCGCTGAGCGAATCCGTGGAAGCAGCGATTCGCGCCGAGGCCGCGATCTATTGCGTCAGCACGAATACGGACTGGCTGGCGATTGATGGCGACAAGCCGCGCAAAATGCACATCGAAGGCGGCGATAAAGTTCTGGAGGAGTTCGCCGACCAGAGCGGCGGGCGCGTTTTCTATCCTTATAAGGTGGACGATCTGGCGCAGTCGTTTGTGGATATCGGCACCGAGCTGCGCAGTCAGTATTTCATAGCGTATTCTCCGTCGAATCCGCAATCCACCGGGAAATATCGCAAGATCGACGTGCAGACAGATCGCAAGGGCCTGAACGTGCGCACCCGCAAAGGTTATTACGCCACGACGCCCACCGTGCCGCCATCCGGCAAGTAAGTCGGCATTATTCCTGCAGTGTTCGTGCGATTCTAACGGGGCTGCGCAGCGCATTTTGCAGGCGCGCACTTGCGTGCGCCATCGGTAGGACGGCGCGGAACGATGGCGGTCTAAAGATCCGCCGAAACGAAAGCTTACCGTTCACTTGAACGGCGCGTAATACCCCTTGCGCGCCAAAATTTTCACGTCCGGACGCGCAACAGTCACCTGAATCTTGCGGAAAGTTCCATCGCGCTTCACGTTGGTCGGGTAGTAGCCGAGCACGTACTGCGATCTTAACTCCTCCGAAATCTCATCGAAGGCCTTCTCCAGCGATTTCTCATTGTGCACGTCAATCACGCGCCCGCCGGTATCATCCGCCATGCGTCGCGCGACACCCGGGCCCGTGCCAAATGTCGCCATGCGATCCGAAATCAGCAGAACGTGAATCACCGCGTCCGAGCGCTGCGCAGCCTCGATCGCATCCTGCATTCTCAATTTGCTTCCGGTATCTTCCGCGTCGGTCAGAATGATCACGCCCTTGCGGCCGGCTTCGGTTGCGAGTTCATCGTGGCAGGCCAGGTAAATCGCGTCGTAGAGATCTGTGCCGCCGCTGTTGTTGCCCTGCGGAATTGTGCCGGGAGTCACCACGCCGCCTCCGCCCACCGAATTCACGCGCGCGCGGCGAATCGCGCTGGATAGCACCGAAGTGTCCTGAGTGAAATCAGCGAGCAGGTCCACGTCGAAGTCGAAGGTGATCACCATCGCTTCGTCCTTCGGCCGCATCACTTCACGCAGGAATCGCGACGCGGCGTCCTGCTCCGCGTCAATCATGCGGTCCATGCTGGCGCTGGTATCAATCAGCAGGCCCAGCGTGATGGGCATATTCACTTCTCTCGAGAAAAATTCCACCTTCTGCTCGACGTTGTCTTCCGTGATCTTGAAATCTTCCTTGTTCAGGTCGTTGACGATTCCGTGCTGCTTGTTGCGCACCGTGGCGAACACGTTGACGACGTTCGTCTGCACTCTCAGCGGTCCCTGGCCCTGCGGCGGATTCTGCGGATTCGATTGCTGGCCTTGCTGGTCGGATTGTGCCTGCGGCTCCGGCTGCGCGGCGCCTCGCGCAGGCGCTTCCGTCGTCACCCCTACGTATCCCGCCAGTGCCAATGTAAAAATGCCCGCCGCGAGGCTGGTCAGCCGCATTGTATAATCTCCCTGTAGCCGGTTGCGTTTGATACGATGCACCGAGCGCGCCAGCGGATGTTTCCCGAAGCTGCCCGGTGCGAAATTACGAACGGGACTTTAAATTGGCGCCATTCGGCCGAATCGAGAATCTCAGATGACGCGATTAATTTCGACGCTGGGTATTGTATTACTTTTCGGCGCTCTTGCGTGGGCTCAGCAGTCGGGCCCTCCGGGAACGACGCAGCAGCAGGATTCCAAACCTCCGGTGCAGCCGGGGCAAACGGCGCCCCCCGCGCAGCCCGGGGCGCCGGTGCAAGCTCCGCCGGTGCAAACGCCGCAGCCGCAAACCGGGCAGTCGCAAAGCGCGCCGCCCGCCGCCGTACCGCCGCAGAATTCCAAGCAAGCCAGCGACGCGCGCCAGGCCATCAAGATCCGCACGAACCTGGTGATCATTCCCGTCACGGTGAAGAACCGCGACGGCCAGCTGATCGGCGATCTGCAGCGTGATGAGTTCCGCGTCTTCTGCGACAACGTCGAACAGCAAATTGTTTTCTTTACGTCCGATCCGTTTCCGCTCTCGGCTGTGGTGCTGATTGATAACGACCTCTCGATCAAATCCGCGGACCAGGTACAAAAAAGTTTGACCGCGATTTCCGGCGGGTTCGGGCCCAACGACGAAGTGGCGATCGTGACCTACGACCAATTCCCTACAACCGTGTCGGAGTTTTCGTTCAACAACGATCTCCTTTTCACTCAACTCAAGCGACTCGACCTGCGTTCGCATTATCCCGGCGCGCCCGTCGGTGGCCCGTTGACCTCTGGCGCGACCTCCAATGGACGTTCGCTCGAAACCGGAGCGCCCACGACCCTGGGCGTACAGCAGCAAAAACAAGATAAGGACCTCGACGACGCCGTTTACGCCGCGGGCGAAATGCTCAAGAGCCGCGGCCGCGATCGACGCAAAATTGTGTTCCTGATTTCCGACGGAAATAATTCGCGCACTAACGAACACACGCTCGACCAGACTTTGCAGCTCCTGCTCAAGTCCGACATCTCGGTTTATTCGATTTCCGTCGGCCACGCCTTCATGCAGAAGGAAAGTACCCGGCTGGAGAGATATGCCACGTCCACGGGCGGCGACACTTTTTACGCCGGGAAGGATCGCGGCTTGGAAAATCTCTATGCTTCCGTCACCGAACAAGCCCGCAATCAGTACACCATCACGTTTCAACCGCAAGATACCGACCGCAGCAAGGATTATCACAGCATCGAAGTGCGCGTGCGGCGTCCGGACCTGGACGTCACAGCGCGCCAGGGTTATTACCAGAGCGGACTGCACTAAAATTTGCGAACGCTTCGTTCCTATCTCACGCGGGGCGGGGCAAATCGCGGATTTTATTTGTTGCAGCGCGTGCCGCGACACTCCCACAGTGCATGGGAGCCGCCCTGGAGCGTTGAAACGCAAATTTTTCGATTACCGCACGGCCGTCAATGTGCGCCAGCGCTCCGACGATTTATAAATCGTGTTGGCGCAAAAGTTTTTCTGCTTGACTTCAACGTCGGCGGCCTTTATAGATTGACGAAGCGAATCGAGCGCGTTGTGAAATTTACGGCGCCGCTGATTCGCGGGGAGAGAGTTCCACAGTAGTTCATGCGCGGAACATCCCGGGCTTAGTCAGGCAGAGAAGCCCAAGCGGGAAATGAAACGGGGCGTCACGGGAAACCGCGACGCCCCGTTTTTTTGATCTGCGCGTTTTTGTCCGCGAGTCACGCGGAATGCAGCGGCGAATCTGCATTTTCTTTCGCGTCGCCTGCCGGCTGTGACGGCCGGATCGAAATTAACTGCTCATGCGCGGGGCACAACGGTTTGTAGTCGCAGAATCCGCAGCCAAACCCGGGCTGCGCGGAAAAATCGCGCGCGCGAATCCGGTCCGCCACTTCCGCGATTTTTTCCCTGGTCTCTTTTAATGCTTTGGCGTCGCGTGTTGCGGCCACACCTTCGTTGGTCATCAAGTTGTAGAACACCAGGCGCACTGGATCCAAGTCCAGCACCTGTTCGGCGGCCAGCGCGTACACGCCGAGCTGCAGATCTTTTGCGGCGGCTTTTACGTCCTTCGGCCGGCCTGTCTTGTAATCAATAATTTCGACCTGATTGCCTTCGATGCGGTTCACCTGATCCATTCGCCCGGTGACGATCACGTCGTGCTCCAGCGGCAGCTCGAAAGTTTTCTCCTGATGCAGCACATCGGACGGCGCGCCGCAGTAACTGCCGTGAAACGCTTCGAGCTGTTCGCGCCCGGCCTTGCGATATTCCGCTTCGTGATATTCGTCAATGAATCCCGCGGCCGACCACTCGCGCTCGTAAATCGCGTGCACTTCTTCCAGCAGAACTTTCCTGCGCTTGCCGTGCTCCGCGACAAATTCCTTGATCGTGCGATGCATCACGTTTCCAAACGTGGCCATGGCATGCGCGCCGCCGCGAATCCCCCACACGTACTGGAACATATAGCGCATCGGGCAGCGGTCGTAGGCGTCAATCGCCGAAGCGCTCAATTGCAGCGGCTCAGGACGAGGTGGATGGAATGTTTTGGCCCACAGCGCCACGCGCGAATACGCCTTGGACGGCTCGCTGCCGGGCGGAAATAATTGCACCGGATCGCTCGAATTGGCTTCGGGACCGGCAGTTTCCACGACAGGGGGTAGCAGCACCTTCGGCGTGAGCTGATGCGTGTCCAGCGTTTTGATTTTCGCATTCGCCAGGAAGTCGTCCAGAAATGGCGAAGGCTTCTTGCGCTTGTTCACCAGCGTTGAAAGCGTCAGTTGCCGCTCCGCGCGTGTGAGCGCCACATAAAATAGCCGCCGCTCTTCCTGCATCTGAAAATCAAACTTAGGCTGCTCTTCTTTCATCAGCTCCGGCGGAAATTCGAAGACCACTTTGCGCACGCCGGAAGGGAAGTCGTTCTTGGAAACGCGCAGAATGAAAACGTGCGGGAATTCCAGCCCCTTGGCGGAATGCACCGTCATTAACTGGACGGCGTCGTCGGCGATTTCTTCTTCCAAACAAATGTCGCCGCCCGCTTCGTAAAAATACCCCAGGTATTCGATGAAATGTCGCAGCTGTTTCTCTTCGCTCTTGCGTTCCCACTCTTGCACGAACGAGGCGAAGCGGTCCAGGTAATAGCGGTCCTGGTCCGAAGGCAGCGGCGCCAGCGCCAGTCCGGCAATAAGTTCGTCTAGCACTTCGGTGGCGGTGGAACGCTTCGCGCTTTGGCGCAGCAGATCCAGCAACTGCAGCAGTTCGCCAAGCCGGCCGCGCGTAATGAATGGCGCTTTGTTCTGCGCGGCTTCCAGTTCGTCGCCGAGAGTGCGTCGCTGATTTTTTTCAGCGCGCTCCGCCAGGCGCACCAGATCGCGCGGCTCCAGGCCCCAGTACGGCGCGGCCAGGACACGCGCGCAGGCCACGTTGTCTCCGGGCACCACGATCAAGCGCAGCCATGCGAGCAAATCACGCACCAGCGTGCTGGACAAAATCGAAAGCTTACGAATCACAAACGGGATCTCCCGCCTGCGCAATTCATTCACCAACTTTTCCCGGTGCGTGTGCCTGCGATACAGCACCGCGAAGTGGCGCCAGGGCGCGCCCGCTGCGTGCAGCCGCTCGATTTCGGAAGAGACCCAGTACGCCTCCTCTTCGGGCACGCCAAATTCCGCGATGCGAATTTTTTCGCCTTGGCGATTTTCGGTGGTCAGCGCTTTAGCTGGCAGCAGCGGCGACTTTTCGTTGTGCCGGATCACTTCGCCGGCCACGCGCAAGATGCGCTGCGTCGAACGGTAATTCTGCGAAAGCGAAACCAGGAATTGTTTCGTCGCGGGGCCCAGCTTCGCGTCGCTGACGCCGCAGAAGCGCTTCAGGAAAATCGTGAAGCTGCCGAACGACGCCCCGCGGAAGCGGTAGATCGCTTGGTCGTCGTCACCCACCGCGACGATGTTGCGCTGTTCGCCCGCCAGCAGCCACAACAGCTCAAGCTGCGCGATATTGGTATCCTGAAATTCGTCCACCAGAATGTAGCGGTATTGTTCGTGCATCTGTTGCAGCAGCGCCGAGTCGCTGCGCAACATCTGCACCGCATGCATCAGCTGTTCGCCGAACGTCAGCAAATTGCGTTCGCGCAGCAGCCGCTCGCTCACGCGGTAGACGCGCGCCAGTTCCTCCTGCCGCGCCACTTCATCCTCCGCGATTTGCAGCGCGTCAGACTGTGGTGATTTCTTGCCAGCTTCGTATTTCTTCCGCAGTCCTGCGACGAACCGCTCGTAATCTTCCGGCGTCACCAGCTCGTCCTGGCAGCGCGAAAAGAATTTCACGAAATCGCTGATGAATTCACCGGGATCCTGCAGCCTCCGGAAATGTTTCAGATCGAGTTCGCCGATGTGCCGCCGCAGCAAAATCTTGTGATCGATTTCATCCAGCGCTTGTGAATCCGGATTCGTCGCCTGCAGAATCTTTTCCAGGCAAAATTTGTGGAACGTGCTCAGCCACACGCCCTCGGCCCGTTCGCCGATCGCTTTCAGCACCCGCCGCTTCATCCCGCCGGCAGCCTTGTCGGTGAACGTAAGTCCCAAAATGCTCTCGCCCGCCAATTCCGGATTCGTCTCCAGCAAATTGCGAATTCGCTCGACGATCACGCGCGTCTTGCCCGTGCCTGCTCCGGCAACGACCAACAGCGGCCCATCGCCGTGCTCGACCGCCGCGCGCTGGTCGGGATTGAGGCCGGCGTTCCGTTCCGAATTTTCGTGGGACTTCATGACGTGCAATTTTCGCACGACCATCTTAACAGAGTTTGCCGCAGGCGAACAGAAGGCGAAGACTTGCCGCGACTCCGGCATTGGCGCTCGTCTTTGCCAATCGCTGCGACTTGGGTTTGGATTTTTTGATATTTTGCCTCAAGAGCGGGCGGCTGGCAGCCGCAGAGCAGTACGAATTCAGCCTTAGCTCCGAGACTGCGCAAAGGGGAGGACAAGTGGCCGACACGAAAATTCAGCCGTCTCTAATGTTTCAAGGCAAAGCCGAGGAGGCCATGAACTTCTACGTTTCATTGTTCCCTGGCGCCGAGGTGCTCGGAATCATCCGCCACGGCCCCGATGGCCCCGGCGCGGAAAGGTCGGTGATGAAAGCGAGCTTCCGCATCGGAACCCAGACCATCCTTTGCACCGACAGCACCGTAAAGCACGATTTTTCGTTCACTGCGGCATTCTCGTTCTTCGTCGAGTGCGATTCCGAAGCCGAAATTCGCCGCCTCCATGATGCGCTCGCGGCAGGAGGCACGGCGGCGATGCCCATCGCCTCATACGGTTTCAGCCGAATGTTCGCCTGGGTGAACGACCGCTACGGCGTTTCCTGGCAGCTGAACCTGCCCTAGTGGGTCCGTAGCGCGATGCCAGGAGCAGGGGCGGCGGGCTGCAAAATTGACCGCGTCCGGCGCGGCGCTTATAATCGTGTTTCCGACCGACGAAGCCTGAAGGAGCATTCACCATGGAACGAGCCGTCATCTTAAGCGCTGTGCGCACGCCCATCGGAAAATTCATGGGTGGACTGTCGCCGCTCACAGCAACGGAGCTTGGTTCGAAAGTCGTCGCCGAAGTTGTGCGCCGCGCTGGCATCGATCCCGATCAAGTGGATGAAGCAATCCTGGGCAACGTCGTGCAAGCCGGCCTCGGCCAGAATCCCGCGCGTCAGGCGGCATTGCGCGGCGGCCTCGACCCGCGCGTCGCCGCCATGACCATCAACAAAGTTTGCGGCTCCGGATTGAAAGCCATCGCGCTCGCGGCGCAAGCGGTGCAGCTCGGCGAATCGGAAGTTGTCGTCGCCGGCGGCATGGAGTCCATGTCCAATTGTCCCTACCTGCTGAAAGGCGCGCGCACGGGCTTCCGCTTGGGCAATCAGGAAATGATCGATTCCATGATCAACGACGGCCTGTGGGACGCATACGAGAATTTTCACATGGGTGTCACCGGCGAGCTGGTCGCCGAAAAATATAAAATCTCGCGCCAGGAACAGGACCAGTTCGCGCTGGAAAGTCATCAGAAAGCAACTCGCGCCATGAAATCCTGCTTCTTCGGTGCGCAAATCGTGCCGGTGGAAATCCCACAGAAGAAGGGCGATCCCATCGTCATCAAGACCGACGAATCGCCGCGCGAAGATACTTCGCTGGAAATTCTGGCGAAACTAAAGCCCGCATTCAAGAAAGACGGCACGGTGACCGCAGGGAACGCCCCTGGAACGAACGACGGCGCTGCGGCCGTGATCGTCACCAGCGAAAAAAACGCCGCGCGTTTTGGCAAGCAGCCTATCGCGCGCATCGTCGCGCAAGCCGTCAGCGGCGTCGAACCCAAGTGGGTGATGATGGCTCCCGTGGAGGCTGTAGAAAAGCTGCTCCGGAAAACCGGCTGGGATCGCGACAAGGACGTGGACCTCTACGAGCTGAACGAAGCTTTCGCCGTGGCCGCGATCGCCGTAACCCGCGTGCTGAAGCTCAACCCCGAAAAAGTAAACGTAAACGGTGGCGCCGTAGCGCTCGGTCATCCCATCGGCGCGTCCGGTGCCCGCGTCCTGGTCACGCTGGTCTACGAATTGCAACGCCGCAATCTGAAGCGCGGCATAGCAGCACTCTGCCTCGGCGGCGGCAACGCCGTAGCGCTCGCCGTCGAACTCCCGTAGCTGGAATTGCGGAACAAAAAAATCCTGACACTTCCATTCGCCTAGCCGGATAGGTGTCGCTGCTTCACCTTCTCTTCGATCTGCTTTGCAACCTAAGCGCGGAACCTTGAAAGCGATTCGCCCGACAAAGTCTTTGAATCGCGCCCCCGGCCCACCGTCAAATGGGGCATGGACGGCAATGGGGTGGGTGCCACCCAGTCCAACACGTATTTCTATATTTCGGTTGATCCGGGCGAACATCATTTCTGCTCGGAATGGCAAACGGCTGTTATCGTCACCGCCGGCCATCAGGTCTCGGCGGCCCACTTCACCGCCGAAGCCGGCCAGGTGTATTACTTCCGCGTCCAGGATTTCTTTTGGCGCGACTCCGGTGCCGCTAACATCACATTGGGCCCGGTCGATAGCGACGAAGCCCAGCTCCTCATGACCAAATTTGGATTCAGCACCTCGCACCCAAAATAGTGTCGCTTCACGCGTGTGGTGCGATACGATCTCTGCCGAACCGATCGAAGCGCACGGACACCCATGTTCTGCCCTGATTGCGAAGCCGAATATCGGCCCGGTTTCACACGATGCTCCGATTGCGAGGTCGCGCTCGTTGAGCGTCTGGAAGAACGAGACATTCATAACCACGACCCTGAACTTTCAGGCACGCCCGAACTATTGTGGACTGGAACGGACGCGGCGACTCGGGACGGAATCGGGGCCGCGCTCCAAACGGCGAAAATCCCATACCACGAGCGCAGCAACAAGGTCGGCGTATTGCGGAATTGGTCGAGGCAGGTCTATGCGATCTTCATTCATGCGCGCGATCACCGCGCCGCCAACGCGGCGCTGGAAGCTGCGGCTCGCCGTCGCGAATCAGCGCCTGACGATTCAGAGCAAGACCCGCCGCATTCGAATGGGCCACATCAGGGATCAGCGGAGAACGACGAAGAGTACGATACGTCTGATCTTCCGCCCGACTACGTTGCCGAAGATTTCGATCCAGACGAAGCAACCGCCGAAGTCTGGTCCGGCCAGGATGCCACCACCAGAGAAAATGTGGTGACCTGCCTCCGCAACATCGGCATTGGCTCCGCGACCGATGATTCCGCAGGCCAGCTGCGAATTCGTGTGACGCCCTCATCACAGAAACGCGCGCAGGAAATGATCCGCCAAATCGCCGACGCGTCCTAAGCACACCAAACAAATCACGGCCGGGCGGCGTTTCCGGACCTGCCGCCGCTTCTCACTGACCAACCGCGACGCCTACCTGTTTGACCGCACGCGGCGCGCCTGGAACATCAGCCTGGTTGTCGCCCCCGTGGACTTTGGCCTTGCGCATGCATAGCAAGGACTGACTGGAGCAATTGACGAAGCGCCGACGGGCCTGCTGCTCGGAGCAATCGATCTGCGCACCGGGCGCAATTTGGCGGTACCAATCACGCACGATATCGGCGACACGATCGGCTTCCTGCTGATCTTTCTCGGCAAGTATCCCAACGTAACGGCGCCGGTCGCCATCGAGATATTGCGGGCGCGAATTTGCACCGCGCAATTTCGCGCCGCGGTGCCGCTACGGTGCGGGCACTTGAAATTCCGTCCGGATGAACGCTTTAATTCCTTCCTCCCCTGTCAATCCCAGGCACACCAGGTTGCCTTCACGTTCCAGATCAATGTGAAAATTGAAGAAGGGGCAGCACTTTGCTTCGGTCGTCACCCAACCCGCCAGCTCAGCGATAGAAACATCCGACGGGCTGTACTGAAATTCGTAGCCGCGTGGCATCTGGACGATCTTCTTCCGGACCGCGATCAGTTTTTTAGTCAGTTGCTGGTGCTGGGCACGTTCCGCTGGATCCAGGGCTTTCATGTTGCAGTAGAACTTGCTGGCGCGGCTCGCCTGTCGCGTGGCGGGCGTTGCAGCGGAAGCTCTTGTCGGCGACCATGCCGAACCGCTCGCCGCTAACAGCAGCGTCAACGCGGCCGCAGCGGCACTCAACTTGCTCGTTGCCGTGAGTCGTTTCACGTTCATGTATGCGCTCCTTGTCGTTTGCTTTCACTCACCGGCACATGCTAAAAGTTAAAGTCAACTTTAAGTCAAGCTTTAATTTCCGGCGGAGATTGCGAGGGAAAATGAAGATTGGGGAACTTGCTGGCCGCATCGGCCTGAATGCCTCGGCGATTCGCTACTACGAACGGATGGGCCTGCTCGCGCCTCCCTACCGCGCCGGAGGGCAACGCAGGTATCCACCGGAAGCGATTCACCGCGTGCTGCTCATCCGTTTCGCCGGCGATATGGGTTTTACTTTGGCGGAGATCAAAATCTTCCTGAGTGGCTTGCGCGATAATTCTCCAGTAGGTCCTCGCTGGCGAAAATTGGCGGCGCACAAGATAAAGGAAGCGGAACGGAATATCGAGCGCTCGCGCCGCTTGAGATCGTTGTTCCAGCACCTGCTGCGTTGCCACTGCGCGTCACTTCAGGATTGCGTGCAGCGCCTCAGCCTCAGCGAAAATCTAAGGGAGATCAGCGGCGCGCGCGGCCAATAAAAGAGAGGGAACCACTGTCGGCTACAGCATTACGAGAGATTCGGTCGGACGCCTGCTCACGATCACACCCCATCGCCCTTGGACGTTCCTCCGCCTCCTCCGCTTCCTTTACCTCCTCCTCTTCCATTATCATCAACCCCTATGTCACTCGACCAAATCAAGAAAGTCGCCGTCCTCGGCGCCGGCACCATGGGAAACGGCATCGCCCACGTCTTCGCGCGCGCCGGCTACGGCGTGATTCTGCGCGACGTCGAAACGCGTTTCCTCGATCGCGGCCTCGAAACGATTGGCAAAAACCTCGACCGCGAGGTGAAGAAGGAAAAAATCGCCGCCAGCGACAAGCCGCTCATCCTTGCGCGCATCCTCCCCACCACCGATGTTTCCGCGCTCGCCACCGCCGATTTCGCCGTGGAAGCCGTCCCCGAACTACTCGACCTGAAAGTCCGCCTGCTGAAAGATGTTGACGCCGCGCTCCGGCCCGGCGTAATCCTCGCCAGCAACACATCTTCCATTTCCATCACGCAGCTCGCCGCGCAAACCTCGCGCCCCGAAAAATTCATCGGCATGCACTTCATGAATCCGGTCCCTGTGATGGCACTGGTCGAGGTAATCCGCGGTCTGGCGACCAGCGACGACACGTTCCAAGTCACGATGGCGTTATGCGAAAAACTCGAAAAAAAACCCGTCGCCGTGAATGACGCTCCCGGCTTCGTTTCCAATCGCGTGCTGATGCCGCTGATCAACGAGGCCGCCTTCGCGGTGATGGAAGGCGTAGCCACTGCCGAAGCCGTCGACGCCGTGATGAAAATGGGCATGAACCATCCCATGGGCCCGCTGGAACTGGCTGATTTCATCGGCCTAGACGTATGCGTGAATATCCTCGAAGTCCTGCAAACCGGTTTCGGCGATCCCAAATATCGCGCCTGCCCCCTGTTACGCAAATACGTAGCCGCCGGCTGGCTGGGCCGCAAATCCGGCCGCGGCTTCTACAAATATTAGTGGCGCACGCAATCGATCGCGCCGTCCCTGTTTTCCGATCCGCTCGCGGTGCACTCGCTCGCTGAATGTCGGCAATCGGTCGCTAATGCGGGAGCCCGCCCGAATCAAGTCCTGGCTTTTTACGTTCTTCCGAGCTCGCACCTAATCCGTTGCGCGCTGGCCGTCGATAGCAGAAACTGGGCCTTGCGCTCCTGGCTGTACCTTTCGACAGTCACTCCGCGCTTTCGCGTCTTTGCGGAATCCACGATTCTGTCTTGGTATATTCCATGTTGCCTGAAAAACATCAAATGATGCGGTCCAAGTAGGCTAAAATACTCTTTGCTTTTTGTTCGCCTCGTGATATTATGCCCCTCGAAATGGCCAAGCCGGGAACGGGCACTCAGTGTTAAACTCACTTCGCCTCGGTCTCCAGCTAAGACCAAACAGATCGTCCTCTTGAGGTGGCACTGTGAACGACGAAAAGTCAAAAAATCTGGATTTGGCAATCTCGCAGATTGAAAAGCAGTACGGCAAGGGCTCCATCATGCGCCTGGGCAACAAGGACGTCCTGGTCCCCGTGAACGTCATCCCCACCGGCTCGATCTCTATTGATGCCGCTCTCGGCGTCGGCGGCTTTCCGCGCGGCCGCGTGATTGAAGTGTACGGCCCGGAATCCGGCGGCAAGACGACCCTGACTCTGCATGTGATTGCTGAAGCGCAGAAGCTGGGAGGCCAGGCGGCTTTCATTGACGCCGAGCACGCGCTCGATCCTTCCTACGCGCGCAAGCTGGGCGTGGACGTGGACAACCTGCTGGTATCGCAGCCGGATAATGGCGAACAGGCGCTCGAGATTGCCGAAGCGTTGATCCGCTCAAACGCCGTGGACATTATAGTAGTCGACTCAGTAGCCGCCCTGGTGCCGCGCGCCGAGCTCGAAGGCGATATGGGCGACGCGCAGATGGGCCTGCAGGCGCGCCTGATGTCGCAAGCTCTGCGCAAACTCACCGCCATCGTCTCCAAATCCAAGACCTGCCTGATTTTCATCAATCAGATTCGCGAGAAGATCGGCGTGATGTTCGGCAATCCGGAAACCACCACGGGCGGCCGCGCGCTGAAGTTTTACGCTTCGATCCGCGTGGATATCCGGCGCATTCAGTCCATCAAGGAAGGCGACCGCGTCATCGGCTCACGCACGCGCGCGAAAATCGTGAAGAACAAAGTCGCGGCGCCGTTCCGCGAAGCCGAATTCGACATCATTTACGGCGAAGGCGTCTCGCGCGAAGGCGATTTGATTGACCTGGGCGTCACCAATGGCCTACTTGAAAAATCCGGCACCTGGATTTCTTACAAGAACGAACGCCTGGGCCAAGGCCGCGAAAATGCCCGCGTTTTTTTGAAGGAAAACACGGACATTCGCGCCAAGATAGAGCACGATCTGCGCAAGGCGCTGGGCTTGCTCGGGCATCCCGCCGTGCCAGCCGATGGCAACGGCAAGCCGTCAGGCGAGGCGCAGAAATTGGCCGCGGACGCTGCTGCGGCCAAGCAGCCCCCGAAAGCGGCCGCTGCAGCCGCTTCCTCGCAGAGCAGTCGCTCGGGCCGCTAGCCGCCTGAACGGCGTGTTTTCGATAGCGCTCGTTTTATTCGCGACGCGGGGCGGCGCTCGCCGCCCCGGGTCGCGCGCAGTTCGCTATCGCTTCGCGGTGGGCCTGTCCTGCGCCGCAACCCATCTGTCCCTTCGTCCAGTTATGCGCGCGGAAACGCTTTCCTTCTTAACAGTTGCGTTTCCACACATTCCTTCCGTAAACTGGGAGTCTGTTGGCTGAAGTATTATGATTCACAGGCCGATATAGGACCCGATGCAACCCGTCCCAGCCGTCAAACAGTTTGTCCCGGTCTTGTGCCTTTTCCTCGCGGGTGCCGTCGCGTCGGCGGCCACGCCTGCCACTGCCACTACCCGCACCCACCACAAGAAATCCGGCATTTCGGCCTATGGTGATCCCACCAAGAATGACAACGCGGATTATGACGATCCGGAGATCCGTCAGATCGCCGTAAATGCGCTCGGCCACGCCAACGGTTCCGTCCTCGCGATGGACCCGTCCACCGGCCGTATCCTCACTATTGTCAATCAGAAAATGGCCTTTTCTTCCGGCTTCGAACCGTGCTCGACGATCAAGCCGGTCATCGCGCTCGCCGGTCTGCAGGAAGGCGTCATCACTCGCGACACCATGCTGCAAGTAGGCCATCGCCGTTACATGGACCTCACGGAGGCGATGGCGCATTCCAATAACGTCTATTTTGAAGAGGTCGGCACGCGCCTGGGCTTCCCGCGCGTCCACCGATACGCTCAGCTGGTTGGCTTGGGCATGCGCGCTGGCTACGACATTCCGGAAGAGCAGCCCGGCCTTGTACCCTCCGTGCCTCCCGCATACGGCGGCGTCGCGCGCATGTCCAGTTTCGGTGAAGGCATTCGCCTCACGCCGCTGCAGCTCGCCTCGCTGGTTTCCACACTAGCGAACGGCGGCACGCAGTATTACTTGCAATATCCGCGCACCGCCGAAGCGCGCCAAAATTTTCAGCCGCGTGTGCGCCAGCAACTTGATATCGCGCCGCTGCTTCCCGATTTGCGCGAAGGCATGCTCGCTGCCGTGATGTACGGCACCGCGAAGCAAAGCTACGACCCCGATGGCGAGCAGGCCCTCGGCAAGACCGGCACATGCAACGACGAATCGCTCGGTGGTCGCCTCGGCTGGTTCGTCTCTTACGCCGACCAAGCGCATCCGAAAATCGTGCTCGTGGTTCTGATTCGGGGAGGCGGCCGCGCCGTTAGCGGTCCGCATGCCTCTGAAATCGCCGGCCGCATTTACCACGGCCTGCGTGAACGAAATTATTTCGCCGAATCCACGCGCCGCGCGCAGTACGCCACAGCCGCAGGCGCCTCGCACTAGCCCCTGCTAGCGCCGGCGTCTGGCCGGCTCGGATGCCTTCGCCTCAGATTTTCGCTACTCCGCGTGTCAGCGGCAGGCGTTTTGAACGAACGCCCGGAAATCCGCCAACCTAGCCTGTTACCCCATGAACAAATCCACAGCATTTCACTTTCCGCCGCTCATCGCATTGCGCTATGCTCCAAACCTCGTAAATTATTCGCCGCAGGGAATTATGGGAACGAAAACCAAAGTCTTGATCGCAATTACTTTGCTCGCAGCCGCTTCAGCCGGCGTCTTCGCCGCACAGTACTTCCGCGCCTCCGCCGCCGATTACGAACTCATGACCCAGGCTTCGCCCTCCCGCGAAGACGCCCATCGCATGCAGGAGCAGCTGGTCCTGTTCAGCGAAGCCGCGGTCCCGGCCCGCCAGCCGTTCCCGGCCTTCCTGCAGAGTATGGGATTCAGTTCGGACACCGCCGCGCGCCTGATAGCTTCCGCGCAATCCGTTTTCGATCTGCGCCATCTGCGCGCGGGAAACAGTTTCGTGGTAGGCCGCTCGAGCCTGGGAGATCTGCGCGAGGTGCGCTACCGCATTGATGCCGATCGCGTCCTCTACATCCGGCCGCAAGGAAACGATTTTCACGCCGAGGTGCAGACCATTCCTTCGGAAACCGAGGAAGTAGGCGTCGTCGGGCAAGTGAACGGCTCGCTTTTCAATGCCGTGCTCGACGCTGGAGAAAGGCCGGAACTGGCCATGCGTCTGGCGGAAATCTTCGCCTTCGATCTGGATTTCTACACCGATCCACGGCCGGGCGATACGTTCCGCGTGGTCGTCGAAAAGAAAACGCTCGAAAGCGGCGAAGTCGTTTCCTACGGCCGCATTCTCGCCGCGGAATATAACAACGGCCCGCATCCCTACCGCGCAGTCCTGTTTCACGGCCCCAATGGCGCGCCTGCGTACTACACCCCGGAAGGGAAGTCCATGAAGAAGGCCTTTCTGCATTCACCGCTGAAATTTGCCGCCGTAATTACCTCGCATTTCAGCCAGCATCGCTATCATCCGATTCTGAAAGAGTACCGCCCGCACCTCGGCATTGATTACGCCGCGCCCACCGGCACTCCCGTGCAAACCATCGGCGATGGCCGCGTGATTTTCGCCGGCAGGAAAGGCGGCGCCGGAAATCTGATCGAGATTCAGCACAACAACGGTTACACCACTTATTACATGCACTTGTCGCGCGTACTGGTGCACTCCGGCGAACGCGTCGAACAAGGCCAGCGCATTGGCCTGGTCGGAATGACCGGCCTCGCCACCGGTCCGCACCTCGACTTCCGCATCCAGCGCGGCAAAGAATTTCTGAACTTCGAGCGCCTCCCGCTGCCGCCATCCGACCCAGTATCCAAACGCGACTGGGACGAATTCGCAGCAGCGCGCGATCACGCAATGGCGCTGCTGCCCCCGCTGCCGTCCCAGCCATCCACTACCGTCGCCAAGGATTCCGCGCCAGCGTCTCTGTCAACGCCGTAGGGAGCGGTCCGTACCAGATCGTGGCCGCGGATTTCGACGGCGATGGGAAACTCGATCTCGGCAGGACGAACCTGAGCGATGGAACCGTATCAATCGTGCTGCAGCAACAGCCCTAAGTGACTGAAGCCACGACCTGCAGTGAGCAGTGCATCGCGCAACAGGCGTTTACTCGGCACGCCAATTTCTGCGGCGAAACGACGATCGGCTTCCGCGTTGACTTAACTTTCGGCCGCGGCCTAAGATGCTCGCTTGAGCGTTCCGCACACGTGAGCGACCAGACGGTCTCGCACTACCGAATCGTCGAAAAAGTCGGTGCCGGCGGGATGGGCGTGGTGTACCGCGCGCATGATGACCGGCTGAACCGCGACGTTGCCCTGAAATTCCTGCCTGATGAACTGAACCATGACGAAAACGCGCGCGCTCTGTTGATTCGTGAGGCGCGCACCGCCTCGGCGCTGAACCATCCCAACATTTGCACCATTTACGACGTGGGCGAAACCGACGGCAAGAACTACATCGTGATGGAATTCGTCAGCGGGCGATCTTTGGCGGAGCAAATTCCAGAAGGCGGTCTTCCGGTGGAAACGGTGATTCGCTACGGCGAGCAAATCGCCGACGCCATGGCGCATGCGCACGAACGCGGCGTGATCCATCGCGACTTGAAAACTCCCAACGTCATCGTGATGCCCGGAGGCCGCGTCAAGGTCCTCGACTTCGGCCTGGCCAAGCACATGACTCCGGGCGAAATCACCCTGAAGACGCAATCCATTAGCACCTTGACTTCGGAAGGCGCAATTGTCGGGACCATGCACTATATGGCGCCGGAATTATTTCGTGGCGAGCCGGCCGACGCGCGCAGCGATGTGTGGGCACTGGGCGTGGTGCTCTATGAAATGGCCCATGGCAAACGCCCCTTCCGCGGCAGGACTTCCTATGAGTTGAGCTCAATGATCCTGCACGATTCACCGCCGCCATTGCGTGACAATGTGCCGCTGGGGTTGCGCTCCGTGATTGAACACTGCCTGGCGAAAGAGCCGGCGCAGCGTTATCAGCACGCCAGCGAAATCCGTGCGGCGCTGGAAGCTTTGCGCACGAATTCGGCTGTGATTCCGGCGAGCGTGATTCAAGCAGCCCCCATTCATCCGGCCATTGCAGCCCCACGCTCGCGGTTCGTCCGCGCGCTGCTGCTTGCATCGTCCGTCGCGGCGTTGCTGTTGATAACGGCGTTCGTCTGGAAACTGGTGGAGGTCAAATGGCGCGGCTCGCCGGCCGTGGGCGCGGCGTCCATCCAATCTCTGGCTGTGCTGCCGCTGGAAAATCTCACCGGCGATCCCCAGCAGGATTATTTTGCCGACGGAATGTGCGACGCGCTGATCACCGAACTTTCGCAGATCAAGAAACTCCGCGTCATCTCGCGTACCTCTGTGATGCAGTACAAGGACAAGCACGAAAGCCCCGCGCAGATCGCGCAGGAACTGGGCGTGGACGCCCTGGTGGAAGGATCCGTGTTGCGCTCCGACGACCGCGTGCGCATTTCCGCGGAATTGGTGCAGCCGCAAACCGGCCAGAATCTTTGGGCGCGCAGTTACGAACGCACCGTCACCGACATTCTGGCCTTGCAGAGCGACGTGGCGCGCGACATCGTCACGCAAATTCAGATTCAGCTGACGCAGCCGGAGCAGGAGCGCCTGGCGAAAACGCGAACCGTGGTCCCGGCTGCCTACGACGCCTACCTGCAAGGGAATTACTTCGTCGCGAAACGCACGGGCGAGGCTGTGACGCAGGCAGTCGCTGATTACCGCGAGGCAATTCAGCAGGATCCGACTTATGCGCCATCGTACGCAGGTCTGGCGGGAGCTTTGACGCTGGCGGCGGACTACAAGGACATTCCGTCTTCGCAAGTATTGCCAGAGGCCGAAGCGGCCGCGGTGAAGGCGCTGCAACTGGACGACAATCTTGCTTCCGCGCACGCCGTGCTCGGTCAAATTCGCGCGTACCGGTTGGAATGGCCCGGGGTGCTGGATGAATTCCAGCGCGCAATTGATTTGAATCCCGGCGAAGCGAACAGCCACCATTGGTACGCGCTGGCTCTGGCATCAGCGGGGAGAAGCGACGAAGCGATTTCGGAAATGAAACTGGCGCAGGAACTCGATCCGCGCTCGCTGATCATCAATGCCAATTTGTCGTGGGTGCTATATCTGGCGGGCCGATACAACCAGGCCGTCGCCGAGGCGCAGAAGACCGTGGCGATGGATTCCAGCTTCGCGGTGGCACACGGATATCTCGGCCAGGCCTATCTGGCGCAGCGGGATTATGCGAAAGCGTTGCAAGAGTTGCAGCAGGCGCTGGCGCTTTCGGGAAACGAAACTTCGTTCAAGGCCGAGCTGGGGAATGCGTACGCTGTGGCGGGAAAACGGACGGACGCACTCGCGGTTTTGCACGATTTGCTGCAGATGTATTCCAAGCAATACGTATCGCCGTACACGATTGCGCTCGTTTATGTGGGTTTGGATCAAAAGGACGAAGCGTTTCAATGGCTGGATAAGGCGTATCAGGAACGCTCCGTGCGGCTGATCAATATTGCAGTGCATCCGCGATTTGCGAGTTTGCATTCTGATCCGCGATTCGTCGCGCTGCTGCAACGCATCGGCCTGCCCATCGCGTCCACCAGCTCCAATACGCAATGAAAATCGCCGCAGCGATGTCGCCGTCGCTGCGGATCGCCCCGCGGAAAATGATCACGCAAGCGATCTTTCTTGACGCTTGGCCGGGCCTCAACTACACTTCCGCCGTCTTTCGTACATCCCCCGAAACCGGTCCGCGTTTACCTGTGGTGAAGATTGCGATCCGTTGTTCTAGGAGTAGGGCATGGCCAAAATTAACTTCACACTGAAAAACATTACCAGGGAAATCACGAAGGCGGAGAAGAAGCTGCGGGCGATTCGGGGAAAGGTGGCCAAGGCCGATCAGAAAAAAATCGACCTGGAGCTGCGCGGGCTGGCGAAGTGCAGCGAAATCGTCATGTTTTTCTGCCGGCCGCTCGCGCATTACGGGCAGACGTTTAGTGCCAAACCCAAAAAGAAGTAGCGCCGTTCGCGGCGCCGTACGATCGGGACCGGCGGCGCTTCGGATCCACGACATCTGAAATGCAGGAGGGTGAATCCTATGGCCAAGATTGCTTTCTCGCTTCATCCGATTACCGACGCAATTCGCAGGGCCGAGAAAAAGTTGCGCGCCATTCGGCCGAAAGTGAGTAAAGCCGAGCGGAAGAAAATCGATCTGAACTTGCGCATGCTGGAAAAATCCCATCGCCTTCTGCGATTGGCGTGCCCGGAAGTGAAGGCGAGGCAGATCAAGCCGCCTCCGTACGGGCAGTGGTTCACGACCCATCCCAGGTAAAGCACGCAGGAGAGCTGTGATTTGATCTCGCGGCGAGTGGAACCGAGCTAGCCCGCATGCCTAAAGCGAAACGGGTGGTTTTCCGGCGTTCTCCGTATTTGATTTCCTACTGGAACGATACGGAACTGATCTTCGAAAATTACGCGACTGGCAAAGGCGCAACGGCCGCACCGATCGCGACGGAAGTGTTGAACTTCTTTAGCCGGTGGCGTTCCGCTGAGGCACTTTTCCGTCACCTTGCTCAATACTCACCGTCGTCGTTGCGCACCGCGATTAAAGAGTTGTTGAAACATTCGCTGCTGCAGCGCTCCGACCGCAAGCTGCAGCCTCTGGAACGCGCGATGCCCGCCTGGAAGGATTGGAATCCTGCCGCGGGGTTCTTTCACTTCACGGGACGCGATCTTCCCTTCGAAGCAGACATGCTGAGCATCGGCCGTTACATGGAAGGGCTGACGCAGGAAAAGGCGATGCCTGTGCCGGTGAAACATTATGCGCGCGCCGCGCAGACCGCGCTGCCGCCGCCGCGCCTGGAGGGCGAATTCGCGCGCGTGCTGACGTCGCGCAGAACGTGGCGAAGATTCCAGCCGGGAAAACTTGCGCTCGCGGATTTGGCGACGTTATTGGGATTGACTTGGGGAGTGCGCGAGTGGGTTGCGGTGCCGCCCCTCGGGAAATTTGCGGTGAAGACTTCTCCTTCGGGAGGAGCGCTGCATCCCATCGAGGCTTACGTGGCGGCGCAAGAGGTAGAGGGAATTTCACCGGGGATTTATCACTACGATGCGGCGAAGCACGGGTTGGAATTGCTGCGGCGCGGGATGACGCGCGGCCGGATGTCGGATTATGTGAGCGGGCAAAGATGGTTTTCCGAGGCGGCTGCGTTCGTGTTCATGACCGCGGTGTTCACGCGGACGCAATGGAAGTATCGCTACCCGCGGGCTTATCGCGTGGTGCTTGCGGAGGCGGGACATTTGTGCCAGACGTTCTGCCTGGTGGCGACTTGGCTCGGACTTGCGCCGTTTTGCACGATGGCAATGGCGGATTCGAAGGTCGACCGCGACTTGGGGATCGATGGTGTGACGGAAGGAGTTTTATACGTTGCGGGCGTGGGGAAAAGGCCAGAAGGCGTCAATTGGAAAACGGCGTCTTTGCCGATCGATCCGACCGGGAAAAAAAGAAAAATCCGGTAACCGCAGCGCGGCAGTCCGCCTACGCCTTCAATTCCCAGGTGTCGCCCGCGCGGAGGAGCTTGGCCAGGTCGCCTTTGCCTTTTTTCGAGATGACTTCGCGGATTTGTTGCTGGATCAGATCTTCGTAGCGGGGGACGCCTTGCAGTGCGCGCAGGACGCCGATGGGAGTGGGGAATCCGGGCATGGAGTCCATGCGCGAAAGAGCGAAGGCGTAAACGGGATTTGGATTGTGCTCGTCGTGGACCAGTAAATCCTTTTCGGTGATGCCGTTTCCGAGAGCTACGACTTCCAGGTCGAGACCCACCAGTCGAATTCCTTTGTTGCGATTTTTCCCGAAGATCAACGGCTTGCCGTGATCGAGCTGGACGACTTGCTCGCTGCGCGCTTCTTTTTCAGTGATGGTTTCCCAGGCGCCGTCGTTGAAAATATTGCAATTCTGCAGGATCTCGATGTAGGCCGAACCCTGGTGCGCCGCTGCTTTTCTCAGCGTTTCTTTCAGGTGCTGCTGGAAGACGTCCACGGAGCGCGCGATAAAGGTGGCTTCGGAGCCAAGGGCCAGGGACAGCGGGCTGAACGGTCGATCCACGGAACCGAACGGGGTGGATTTGGCTTTCTTGCCGACTTCGGAAGTGGGCGAGTATTGGCCTTTGGTGAGGCCGTAAATTTTATTGTTGAACATCAGGACTTTCAGGCCGACGTTGCGGCGCAGCATGTGGATGGTGTGATTGCCGCCAATCGAGAGCGAGTCGCCGTCGCCGGTGGCTACCCAGACGTCGAGATCGGGGCGGACCAGTTTTACGCCGGTGGCGATGGCGGGCGCCCGGCCGTGAATGGTATGGAAGCCGAAGGTGTTCATGTAGTAGGGGAAGCGGCTGGAGCAGCCGATGCCGGAGATGAAGACGAATTTTTCGCGCGGGACGCCGAGTTCGGCGAAGACGGCCTGCACGGCGGCAAGGATGGCATAGTCGCCACAGCCGGGGCACCAGCGGATTTCCTGGTCGGTTTGAAAATCTTTTTTCGTGTACACCGGCAACGTGGCCGTGGTCATTTTCGATTGCTCCTCAAAAACCGCCCTGCGCTAAGGTCAAAATCAAGTGCGCCGCCTACAGGCGGCCGCTACAAAGTCAGAAGCAAATTCAAAAACAGAGGCAAAAACAAATTCAAAAGCCAAGAGCCGGCGAGCCGCACTTAGTCCAGCAGCTCTTCGATTTTTGCTTCGATTTCGGATTGCTTGAAGGGCTTGCCCTGGATCTTGCCGTAGCTTTCGGCGTCTACCAGAAATTTCGCGCGCAAGATCATTACGAGCTGGCCCATATTCATTTCCGGGACGAGAACTCTCTTGTAGCGCTTCAGAATATCGCCGAGATTGCGCGGCAGAGGATTCAGATAGCGCAGATGGACATGGCCGATGCGATGCCCCTTCTCACGCATGGTTTTCATGGCGGCGGTGATCGGACCGGCTGTAGAGCCCCAGGCCACGATGAGCAAATCTCCCGACGGATCGCCTTCGGGAACGATTTCCGGAATATCTTGCGCTATCCCTTCGACTTTTTCGGCGCGAGTGCGAACCATGTGCTCGTGGTTCAGCGGTTCGTAATTGATGTTGCCGGTGACGTCCTGCTTTTCGATGCCACCGACGCGATGCTCGAGACCGGGAGTGCCGGGAATGGCCCAGGGGCGCGCGAGCGTGGAAGGATTGCGCTTGTAGGGGAGAAAACCTTCGGGATTGGTCTCGAAGTGCACCGGGATTTGCGGCAACTCCGCGACGGTGGGAACTTTCCAGGGTTCGGCGCCGTTAGCCAGATAGCCGTCCGAGAGAATAATCACGGGCACCATATATTTAATGGCGATGCGGCTGGCTTCCAGGGCAATCCAGAAGCAATCGCCGGGTGAAGAAGGAGCGAGCACGGGAACAGGGGCTTCGGAATTGCGTCCGTACAGGGCTTGGAGAAGATCGGCTTGCTCGGTCTTGGTGGGAAGGCCAGTCGACGGACCGCCGCGCTGAATATCGCAAATCACCAGGGGCAATTCGACGGCGACGGCGAGGCCGATCGCTTCGGTTTTCAGCGCCATACCTGGGCCGGAGGTGGTGGTGATGGCCAGCGCGCCAGTATAGGACGCGCCGATGGCGGAGGAAACGGCGGCGATTTCGTCTTCGGCCTGAAAAGTGGTTACACCGAAATCCTTGTACATGGAAAGCTCATGAAGAATATCGGAAGCCGGCGTGATGGGATAGGAACCTAGAAACAGCGGGATGCCGGCCTGCTGCGAAGCGGCGACGAAGCCGAGAGCGAGCGCAGCGTTGCCGCTGATATTGCGATAGACGCCCGGCGACAGCTTGGCCGGAGGAATTTCGTAGCTGATTTGAAACGCTTCGGTGGCCTCGCAGAAACTGTAGCCCGCCTGCATGGCGAGTTTATTGGCGGTAACCAGCAGCGGCTTGTTCTTGAACTTATCGTCGAGCCAGCGCAGCGTCGGCTCCATGGAGCGGTTGTAAAGCCAGTAGCACATGCCGAGCGCGAAGAAATTCTTGCAGCGATCCATGCTTTTCGCGTCGAGGCCGACATCTTTCAAGGCGGCGCGCGTAAGCTTGGTGAGTTCGACAGCAAATAGACGATAGCCGTCAAGGGAATGATCTTCAAGCGGGCTGACCGTGATCTGGGCTTTGCGCAGATCGGTTTCTTTGAAATCGTCGGAATTGACGATGAGGATGCCGTTGGTTCGCAAGTCGGGCAGATTCATCTTCAGCGCGGCGGGATTCATGGCGATCAAGACGTCCACGCTGTCTCCGGGCGTATACACGTTGCTCGACGAGAAATGGACCTGGAAGCCGCTGACGCCAGGCAGTGTGCCGGCGGGAGCGCGAATTTCTGCAGGGTAGTCTGGGAAAGTGGCGAGGTCGTTGCCGTAGAGCGCGACCGTATTGGTGAACTGGCTTCCAGTGATCTGCATACCATCACCGGAATCACCGCAGAAGCGGATGACCGCCTTGTCTATCGTTTCTCTTTTGCGACCTAAAATATCTGAGATGGTGGTGGACATTCCTAATGGGCCCTCGCGGTAGTGGCTGGACAGAATCTCTCAGAACGGCGGCGCCGCGCAAGAGGCATCAGCCGGCCTTGAGACGAGTCAAAATAGTAGAAATAGTACCGATGCGAATGAGTCGCCGTCATTTGTTTTGAATGAGTTACAGCCGTTTCCAATAATTGAGGACCACCGATTAGACGGCGGCGCTGCGCTGTCGATTTCGACGATTTTAAGCCGCAACGTATGCGGGAAACAGAGGAGATCGCGACGGTCGGAGCGAGCCAACCAGAACGGGAAACAGTAATGGCAGTGGGTAAGGCGCCGTAGTCAGCGCGGCGCAGAAACTTGCGCGGGTTCGCTTCTTGTCGCATAACTCCAAAGACAGAGTTCCCAAGTCCTGAAGATAGGCTACCACAACGAGCGTGACTTTGCCCTGTGCACGGTTAGATGATGTTCCCTAAGAGTCGAGATGCCTGCTGGAGGAGATTGGCAAGCCGGATGCGGGGATGTGAGGTTTGAGCACGCTCGAGACGCGGAACCGGCGCGTTCACGGTAGCGTCCAAGATAATTGAGTTGCGTGATAGGGCGGGAAGCCAAGTCCTAGTGGCGGCCATGCGATGAAATTCAACCTGGAGAGATTGGCGATTGCTCAGCCTTCCACGGCGCATGCGGTGAGGCATTGGTTTTTGACGCTGGGAGGGCCGGGACTGATTTTGCTGGGGCTGATTGACAGCTCGGTGATTCCTGTTCCGGGGAGCATGGATGCGATGACGATCGTGCTTGCGGCGCACCAACGGACATGGTGGCCGTATTACGCGGTGATGGCGACGGTGGGATCGGTCGTGGGCGCATACCTGACGTATCGTCTGGCGCGGAATCGCGGGGAGAAGGCGCTGAATGACAGACTATCGAAACGCAACGCGAAGAAAGTGGTGGGGGTTTTTGAGCGTTGGGGATTTGGAGCGATCGCGCTTCCGGCGCTATTGCCGCCGCCGATGCCGATGGTTCCGTTTGTGATTGCGGCGGGGGCTCTGCAGTATTCGCCCAGGAAATTCCTGATGGCGATGTCGCTGGGGCGGCTGGCGCGCTATTGCATACTGGCGTATTTGGGAGCGGTGTATGGGCGGAAGATATTTGCGGTGGTGCTAGCGCATGGGGAAGTAGCGTTGATGGTGACGATCGGGGTTTGCGTGGCCGGAACGATTATTTTGGTGGTGCTGCGATTCAAACGGAAGCGGGAAGCGCTGGCGGATGGTGATTAGCGGCAGCTTGGAAAAATGCAATGAGAGGTCTCGCCGCAGGCTGCACGCGCCAGCAAGTCAAGCCTCCGCGCCTCAGAGTCAGCGGCGATTTCCTGGTCCCAATGTTCCCGATCGTTTTTCGATACCCTGCGAAAAATCTCGCCGAATTCTTCCCCCCGAGAGGCTTTCGATTTTTGCCATCAGCGCGTCTAAGGGCGGAACACCGGGGCGTTTTCTGGACATGCTCTGGTTTCCCGTGGAGGTGTCATGCGGTTTGCGATTCTATTTTTCTTGCTCACGACTTCTGTTGGCGCGCAGACGGCGCTGCAGCGGCAGATCCGCGACATTGCGGCTGATGCGCATGGCAAAGTTTCGGCGGCCTGCTCGCTGCCGGATTCTTCGTTGAACTGCGATCTGGATGCGCACGCGCACCCACCGATGCAGTCGGTATTCAAGTTGCCGCTGGCGATTACGGCGTTGCATCGGGTGGAAGAGGGGAAGTTTTCGCTGGAGCAGAAATTGCGATTTTTGCCTAGCGATCGGATTTTGCCGCGCACGCACAGCCCGCTGCAGGACAGGTACCCGGACGGAAACGTGGACGTCGCGCTGCGCGAGTTGCTGCGCCTC
>Ga0209420_1000140_pt1 | contig 44845 bp, 40 predicted proteins | sample BlaSpr_A8_OM1_O1_FD_187972 | JGI IMG/M metagenome (GOLD analysis project Ga0209420, IMG submission 187972) | Forest soil microbial communities from Thunder Bay, Ontario, Canada - Black Spruce, Ontario site 2_A8_OM1_O1 (SPAdes) (version 2) | ecosystem: Environmental > Terrestrial > Soil > Boreal...
AATGACCATGTTCGGCTCCTTTCTCCCGAGCCTTTGGTCATCGACAAACCATAGTCTACTCGGGTCTAAGGAGCCGACGTTGTTATGCAATCAAGTGAAATCGTCACAAAACCACATGTCCGGTTATGCGACTACACAGGAGTTGACGTCGAGGATATGGACAACCCGCCGCGAGGATACTGAATCTTTGATCGATAATAAGAGATGATGCCCCTATCTCCATCGCGTCGAGTTGCTCTCTTTTTGTCGCCGTTCTTGTGTGCCGCTACTATGACGACGCGAGAGGGGCGCACAGCGAGCACGCTGCTAACAAAACAGCGGATCGACTCGGCGAAAAGCACTTCTCCATGCTTCGACGCACCGGGCAGAGCAGCGAGCAAGCAACGCGAAAACGGGCTGTTGCACGCCTTCCAAAAATCGCTAGCTATTGGTTGACGGAGGATGTCGTGTTCATTATTTCACCCGAAGAGCGTTGTGGCTTTCTCCATCTGGCAACCGACGAAGAACGAGACCAGTTCATTGAACAATTTTGGACCAGACGTGCCCCAGACCCAAAGTCGTTTGACAACAGCTTCAAACGAGAGCACTACGAACGGATAGTCGCTGCGAATCAAAAATTCTCGGATCAAGTTCCGGGGTGGAAGACCGACCGAGGGCGAGTTTACGTTATGTGTGGTCCACCAGATTCGGTGGAATCTCATCAGTCCGGAGAAAAAACCGGACGACCGCCCAACGAAGGACTTGACGCCTACGAATACTCTTGGGAAGCCTGGCGCTACCGACATATTGATGGCGTGGGAGAAAACGTTGAACTTGAATTTGTTGACCCAAGCGGGACCGGAGACTACCGTCTTTCGCTGTCACCGGATATCAAGGATGAGGTGATTTTTGATCCTCCCTACGACCTGGGCCGCGTGCGGCACGGAGAAGGCACCACGCGGCCCACGCAGGAAACCGAGCTATTCGTCGGCGCAGTGCCTATGCCTCAGGTGGAGTTCAAAAACCTCGAAGCATTGGTAGTTGCACGGATCACGCGTGAGCAGGTGCAGTTCACTCATCGAATCGAGTTCGCCAAGGCAACGCACGCAACGACGTTTACCGAGATTTCGGTCAGCGCGCCAAGCGATCATCTAGATTCGCCCAACAACACGGCGAAATCACTGACTGAGTTTGAGATTTTTGGACGCGTCAGCCGGCCATTGGGACGGGTCGTTGACACTTTTGAGCGAAGGATTACTCCGACGACGCAAAATAATTCCGGTCGTTCTCAGGCTCTTGATGAATTTCACCTGGCTCTTGCACCCGGTACTTACCGCCTAGCGATCGTCGTTAAGGATTTGGCCAGTGGGGGCGTCGGGACACTTTACACCTCGATCGAAGTGCCGCCGTACGACGATGTGCGCGGCACGGAATGAACCCTGCGTAGTGAAGGAACCATGGGCGGAAAATTCCCCGAAAGAGCGATTCGAGCAGCGTCGAGCGTCTGAGGCGTGACCACATGCCCTAACCGGCCATTTGCTTTTTGCGTCACAGATCGCCCGAATTTCTACTTTAAAAATTAGCGGCCAAAGTTAAGAAGCGACGCGCGGGGTGGTCCCTTTTTCCCGTCCTTATCCGCATACCCGTCAACGAACGGGGCTGCGGCGCATACCTTACTGACGGGAGGGGCGTGCGGGTCGCTTCAATTGTGTTGATGCCGGCGCGGCTGGCGTCGCCGAGGGCGCATTTGATTTCGGCGCAGGCTTCGGCAACACTGGCGCGGCCTTCGGCGCGGCCGTCTCCGTCAACCCCTGCTCCGCGGCATCGGCGGGCGGCGCAGTATCGGGCACATCCACCTGCACCTGCCTGGTGGGCGCAAGCTTCTCCAGCGGCACGACGTTTGGGAAATTTTCCACCGGCTCGCCCTGCATACCCTGCTGCATAAATTCCAGCCAGATTGGCAAAGCCGCCCGCGCTCCGGTTTCTTTTTTCCCCAGCGAAATCCGCTTGTCGTCGTTCCCCACCCAAACCCCGGCCGTGATCTGCGGCGTAAATCCGATATACCAGGCATCCGTAAAATCGTTGGTCGTGCCCGTCTTTCCTGCCGATGGCCGCGCCAATTCTTTGGCGCGCACGCCGGTGCCGAACTGCACCACTTCCTCGAGCATCGCCACCATCGTCCTCGCCACGTCCGGCGGAATCACGTCGTTCACTTTGGGACGAGGCTCTTCCAGCACCGCTCCATCATAGGAAGTCACGCGGCGAATGTAGTGCGGCTCGATGTGAATGCCGTCGTCGGGAAACACGGTAAATGCGGAAGTGTGCTCCATCAGCGTCAAATCCGCCGCGCCCAGCGCCAGCGGCAGATACGGCGGCAGCGGGCTGGTAATCCCGAATTTGCGCGCCAGCTCAATCACATTCTGTACGCCCACATGATCCAGCAAACGCACCGCCGGAACGTTGCGCGAATCCGCCAGAGCGCGCCGCAGCGTAATGCGCCCTTCGAATTTCTCGTCGTAATTCTTCGGCGAATAATTTTGCCCGCCGCTGCGGAACGTCACCGGCTCGTCCACCACGGTGTCGAACGGATTCATGCCCGTTTGTAGCGCGTCGGCGTAAACATACACCTTGAACGAGCTGCCCGTCTGTCGCACGGCTTGCGTCGCGCGATTGAATTTTGATTCCTCGAAATTGTAGCCGCCCACCATCGCCTTGATTTCGCCTGTGGCGTTTTCAATCGCCAGCAGAGCAGCCTGCGCCGCGGGCACTTGCTCCAGCTGCGCGCGCACCGTAAGTCCCGAAACGTCTTTCACCGATACGCATACCAGATCGCCCACCTTCAGCAGTTGTTTGGGCGATTTGCTTCCCGTCCACGCAAAATCCGCGGGCGTCAGCATCGCGTGATACGTTCCGATCTTCAGCATTGCAAACGTGGGCTCGACGGCCGTCACCAGGCCGTTGACGTAATCGCCCTTGCGCGGCGTATTCCGCCAATCCTCGTCCTGATATTTTTCCAGCGGCCCCAGATTCTCCTCCAGTATGTTCGGCAGCTTACCGCGCCAGCCGTGCCTCCGGTCGTAGGCATGCAATCCATCGCGCACCGCCTGGTCCGCGGCTTTCTGCATCGCCACATTCAACGACGTGTACACGCGCAATCCCTGTTCGTGCACCGCAGCGGTGCCATAGGTGTGCTCCAGATATTGGCGCACCTCCTCGACGAAATACGGCGCCAGATCATTGCGCAACGATTCCAGGTGCAAGCCCAGCGGCTCTTTGATCGCGGCGTCGGCTTGCGCCTGAGTGACTTTGCGGTCGTGTGCCATCAACTCGAGCACCAGGTTGCGCCTCGCCAGCGCGCGGTCCGGATGATTGATCGGCGCGTATATCGGTCCGCGAATGATCGCCGCGAGCGTCGCGGCTTCCGGCAGCGTCAATTGCCCCACCGGCTTGCTGAAATAATATTCTGACGCCGCTTCGAACCCGTAATTCCCCGAACCCAGATAAATCTGGTTGCAGTACATCGTGAAAATTTGTTCTTTCGTGTAGTGCCGCTCGATCTGGATAGCCAAAATCGTTTCCTCAATCTTGCGCCGCGCGCTGCGATCCGAACGATTCAGGAACAATCCGCCGGCTAGCTGCATCGTCAGCGTGCTTGCGCCCTCCGCCAAACGGCGCCTCGCGATGTCGTGCCACGCCGCCTGCAATACGCGCGGAATGTCCACGCCCCAGTGCTCTTCGAAGTGCTGGTCTTCGGTCGTGAGGATCGCGTCCTTTAGAACTCTCGGGATCTGTCCATACGTAAGCAGAATCCGCCGCTGCAGCGCGAACGTGCCCACAGATTGCCCGTCATCGGCGTACAGCTCGGTCACTACGTTCGGCCGGTAATCCTGCAGCGCGTGAATTTCCGGCAAGTCGCTCGAGTACACGAACAGCAGCCCTACCGCCGCGCCTAGCCCGATCGCGCACACCACCAGAAATGTGAACGCCAGCCGGCCGAAAACCGTGTCGCCGGTAATTTTCATCGTAGCGCGGTAAAATCGTTCCATCGCCCTGCCATTCTATCGCATAGTCAGCGGCCTCGCCGGAACCTACCTCGCGCCATGTTCCCAATTTGCCGTTGCCAGCTACATTCCCGCAAAGTAAATTGGTGCCGCCAGCATCAGCAACGAGGCCCCATGGAAGCCAGTCCAGTCCTGTTTCGCGATCTAACCTACATCTTCCTGGCCGCGGTCCTCGGCGGCCTAGTCGCCTGGCGCCTGAAACTCCCGCTCATCCTCGGCTTCGTCCTGGGCGGCATCGTAATCAGCCCCTTCACTCCCGGAGTCCAAATCTCCGACCTGCACGCCTTCGAAGTTTTCGCCGAAGTCGGCGTCGTCCTGCTGATGTTCTCGATCGGCGTGGAATTTTCCATCCCGGACCTGATGCGCGTGAAATGGATCGCCCTCGGCGGCGGCGCGCTCGGCATTCTGCTTTCGATGGGCTTCGCGCTCGGCGCCGCATGGCTCATCGGCTGGTCCATGGTCCAAGGCTTCGTCGTCGGCGCCACCATCTCCGTCGCCAGCACCATGGTTCTCGCGCGCCTGCTCGCCGACCGCCAAGCCATGGGCACCACCTACGGCCGCGTCATGATCGGCATCACCCTCGTCGAAGACGTCGCCGTCGTCTTCATGACCATCATCATCCCCATCTTCAGCGGCCCCGCCGAAGGCCGCTTCGTCAAAGCCGCCTGGACGCTCGGCAAGGCCGCGCTCCTGCTGATCCCGCTCGCAATTCTCGCGATGACATTGGTGCCGCGCCTCTTTCGCCTGGTCGCGCGCACCAAAGATCCCGAACTTTTTCTGCTCGTCGCCATCGCCATCTGCCTGGTTTCAGCCGCCACCGCGCAAGCCGCCGGCTTCTCCGTCGCCCTCGGCGCGTTTCTCGCAGGCCTCTCGATCAGCGGCGCCGACGATTTGCATCATGCTCACAATTCGCTCATCCCGCTGCGCGACGCATTCGTCGCGCTATTCTTCGTCTCGCTCGGCACACTCGTAGTGCCCGCGGTCGTTCTGCACAATCTCCCGCTGCTGGGTGTGATGCTGCTGCTGATCGTCTTCGGAAAATTCGTCGTGTGGCTGGCCGTGATGAAGTTGTTCCGCTACTCGATCTGGACGTCCATCGCCGTAGCCGCCGGGCTGACGCAGATCGGCGAGCTCTCCTTCATCCTGGTGGAAGTAGCAAGAAAGTCCGGCCTGGTAGGCGAGGAAATATTCTCAGCCACCCTCGCCGCATCCCTGATCTCAATTTTTCTGAATGTCCTGATCGTCCGCGCCGTCTTCCGCTGGATCCAACCGAAACTCGACGCCGAACCAACGGCAGCAGCAGCGAAGGCATAGCCAGAGTTAGAGCGAGGGAGGACAGCCAATCAAAAAGATCGAAACGCAGCGCCCGGCTTAACTATCTTCTACCACTACCCCAGCGCCTCTTCCGCTTCCCGCACCGTAGCGTAAGACTTGATCAGCGTCCCCACATGCGTCATATCAATCAATGCCCGCACCTGCGTATTCGTTCCTGCCACCGCCAATTTCCGCTGCGTGCGCTGCGCCGCCACATAAGCCCCCACCAACGCGCCCAGCCCTGCCGAATCCACATAGGGCACGCCGCTGAAATCCAGGATCAGTTTCGGCGCGCCTTCCTCGCGCGTCGCCTTCTGAAAATCGAAAATCGTCTGGATGTTCAACGAGCCTTTCAGGGTTAAAATCGTCTGCCCCGCCTTGCTCCCCGCCGATGCCACAATCTGCAACGTGTCTCTGGCCATGGCCAGCGATTCTAACGAATCACCACCTCGCCCATTGTGAATATTGTGTTACAACCGCCGCGCGAAATTCGCTCGCTGCGCCAAAACCTGCGAGGCCGTCTCCTGCCATAGGCGCGGCAGTTAAGAAGTTACGCCTTTTCCACAAACGCCTCGGCCTCAATCTCCACCAGCATTTCCGGCGAAATAAAGCCGCTCACCTGAATCATCGAAGTCGCCGGCAAAATCTTCCCGAAAAATTCACCATGCGCCTTGCCGACCTTCTCCGAATCGGCCGCGCGCGTAATGTACATGCGTGTCCGCACCACGTCCTTCAGTCCCGCCCCCGCCTTCTGCAGCGCGCGCTCGATATTCTTCAGCGTCTGCACCGCCTGCGCGTAAGCATCCCCCACTCCCACAATGGTCCCCTGCGCGTCCGTTGCCGTCGTCCCGGACACCCACACGTTCGCCCCCACCCGGACGGCGCGCGAATAACCAATCACCGGCTCCCAAGGCGTTCCGCTCGAAATGTTCGTTCGTGTCATCGCGTCCCCCCAGTCGAATTTCGCTCCCATCCATCTCGACCTTCGCACCTTGCCGCAGCACAGCGCAACGCAGCGCCGCTGCGCACCACTTTACGGATCAAACCGCGCCCGCAATTCCGCCGGCACGATCGGGCACAAATCCTCCCGCCTCCCAAACACCCGATAACGAATCCGCGCCACAAAATCGTACACAAAATCGCGCAACCCCCGTGGCAGCACGCTCAGCACCGCCGCCAACACCCGCCACCCTCCGCCCAAGCGCCGAAAAATATGCAAAAACGCAGTCGAACGCAGCAACAACTCCCCGTTGGGCTGCAAAACCACTACGCTATCCGGCAGTCCCTCACGCGGCTCCTCCGCCACCCGCGCCAGAAATGTCTCCCCCTGCAGCGGCGCAAACCGAAACGCTGTCCCACTTGTATCTTCCGCCAGAATAAATCGCACCGCGCGCTGGCACAAACCGCAATGCCCGTCGTAGAACAACTCCTCCGTACGGCCCAGGCCGACGACGGGAACCCACGACGGGTTAAAAGTGAAGAGGTGCAGGATGATCATGCCCGCAGTCAAATCCGGAAAGCTAACCAAGGCAAACAGCCCGAGGTGCAGCGAGACCATCGCGCACCATATCCACGGTCGAACTCGGCGGAATAACGCCAGTGGGGCAAATAGCAACTCCAAAGCCAGCGCGCCCCAGGTGAAGACACGCAGCACATCCGGCGGAAATGATCGAAGCCAGATTCGCAGAAATCCCGGCCGCGCCAATGGATTTTCGAGCACGCGCGCCAACGCCGTGCCGTCAACCCACGACGGACTGTTCAACTTCATGACGCCGCTGTAGGAATAGCCGAGCGCCATCAGTATCCACGCGCTCAAAAATATGGACTGAGTCATGCTCCAGCTGCCACGAGGATCAGTTCTCTCTCGCGCTGACCAGGACCCGTAAGGCGCGGACGGCAGGAATGCGTGCGCCAGTAGCAACCACCCGATATACGGCAGCGCGGGGTTAGCAATCAACGGGTTGCGGCCGACAAAGCACGCCCCCAAATACCACAGACCTACGGCGGCAGCGCGGTCATAAAAACCAATTGCAAAAACGGCGCTCAACGCTACGGCAAAAACAACGAGGAAAAAGACGAATGACGGCGCATCCAATACAGCCAAAATATTCGGAAATACGTGCACGAGCGGGCTATCCGCAGCCGCCGGCAGAACACCTTGGGAAGAAAAAATTTCGCGACTCCATGGTAACAACCCGAGGAAATGAAGAAAAAGATACGCTCCAAAAATCGCTCGATACAAGCTGTACTGGCCGCCCGTCCAGCCGTTCTTCATTGGCACGGGGCGGATATCAACAGCGGCAAATTCTCGTTGTTTGTGCTCGCGCGCTGCTGCAGACGAATCACAACTGACCCGCGTACGTTCGTGGGGTCAATGCCGAGGTCGCGAAGCAGCGGAGCACCATGGCAGAGGCCATAGCTGGCCACGGAGTTGAACATGGCTCGCGTTCGTTCATCGGTTTGCAGCACAGGACCGTAAGCAAGCAAGGCACCGTAGACGTTTCGCCGGTTGTATGGCCCGCGGACTCTTGCATACAGCTCCGGAGTTATTTCCAGAGAATGAAAGTTTCCGGTGCCGTCAGTCCATTCGATAAAAAAGCGACTAGAGAAGGTTTCGAGGCCTCGGACCGAGGAGAATACTTTCGGAGCAGGAGACGCTCCGGTCGCTGCAGCAATTCCCTTCAGCGCAGGCCAGTGCAGTACGTCGCCCGCCATTTGCAGCAGACCCAACACGAGAAGGAAAATTCCGGCGCGGCTCACTGCGCCTCACTCGCCGGGTACGTTTTGTGGATGTCCACGCCGATCAGCATTTCGGGCAGGCGAATCTCTCCCTGGGCGCCGAAGCCGCAGCGCGCGTCCCATTTGCGTGGATTGCGAAAGGTGCCAAAAAACATGTCCCACAGCGGCAAGTCGGAATAGTTGAAAGAATGCACCCCTTCCTGATGATGGACGCAGTGACTTTCGGGCCGCTGAAAGACATATCCGAGCCAATACGGCGTGCGGACGTTCCAGTGGTAAAGGAGCTCAGCGAGGCCACTCAACAAAACCGCCAAAGACGCCGCCTCGGAATTCAGGCCCACCCCTAAATACAATATCGCGCTGGAAAGAATGCTGTTGATCAGGATCTCAAACGGATGCTTGTAGAAACTGGTGATGATTTCGATGCGCTGCGGACTGTGGTGTACTTGGTGAATCCATCGCCAGAGAAAGCCCGATTCGTGCCGCCAGCGGTGCCACCAGTAATAGATGAATGTAATCCCAAGGTAGCCCAGTAGTGCGCCGCCCAGGACTCCGAAGCGATCCGCTGACCACGGCCTGTGGCGAACCATCCAGCCATTCCAGCCGACACCGGCAAGCCACACTGCGCCAACTTGCACCGCGTTGAGCAGGATTGCCCGCCACCACCAACCTCGCACGCGCGGCCAGTTTCTGCCCGTCACCACATTCTCGATTACGATCATTACCGCGGCAAAGCTGAGGACGATAATGAATATAGTCATCGTCTCCTCGCAGAAGCCATCGCACCGCAGTGCGCTCGCCGAACGTGCCAAGCGCATCGCGCGTTGCCGAGCGCAACCGTGATTCGCAGAGTTTATAGTATCGTCTACGCGTGCCGCAAGCGCGCCGCATTCACTGATGAAATACTTGAGAATTGTAATTGCTGGCGTCACTATCTGTGCGGGTGAACAAGGAGGACGTTTCGTGAAAGGTCTATTGTGTCTGGCGCTCGCCGCGGTTTCGCTGCTGTTCTGGCCTGCAGTGGCGCAGGCCCAAGCTGGCAAAGCCGCGGAAGATTCGCAAAACGTCAAGAGTGAAATCCAAACGCTGGATCAGCAAGTGAATGCCGCCGCGGTGAGTGGAGACTTGCCAACCCTGGGCAAAATCATGTCCGACGACTACGTCGGCGTGGCGCCCAACGGAATGCTTCTCCGCAAGCCGATGATCGCGGCGCACTATCAGGCCGGCACACTGCACTACTCGTCGGTAGTGAACTCGGACGTTGAAATTCACCTTCACGACAATTGCGCGGTATTAACGGCAATCGCCACCGTGAAAGGGCACGACGGCGATACGGATCTCAGCGGCACATACCGGATCATGCGTGTGTTTCTTCGCCGCGGCGGTGCATGGCAAATCGTCGCCTTCCAGGCAACGCTCATCCGCCTGCCGGCGCCCAATTAACTCGCAACGAAGAACATCGCGCATCCTTGCCGCTGGACAGAAAATCAGTAACTCTCTACTCTTAAATAGTCTGAAATCGTTATCTCTGCAGGAGCCGACCCGCGCACATGAAGTGCCAAAACATCCTGGAAGCCATCGGCAACACGCCGATCATCCGCCTGAATCGCCTCGCGAAAGATTCTTCGGCGGAAGTCTGGGTCAAGGCCGATTACATGAATCCCGGCGGCTCGGTGAAAGACCGCATCGGCATCTCGATGATTGACGAAGCCGAGCGCACCGGCAAACTGAAGCCCGGCGGCACCATCATCGAAGGCACTTCCGGCAACACTGGCATGGGTCTCGCGCTCGTCGCCTGCGTGCGCGGCTACAAAGTCGTCTTCACCATCACCGACAAGCAATCGCGCGAAAAAATCGACCTCCTGAAAGCGTTCGGCGCCGAAGTGATCGTCTGTCCCACCGCCGTCGAACCGGAAGATCCGCGCAGCTACTATTCGGTCGCCGCCAAACTCGCGCGCGAAATCCCGAATTCGTTTTACCCCAATCAGTACGAGAACCCTATGAATCCCGAGGCCCATTACCGCACCACCGGCCCGGAAATCTGGCAGGACACCGAAGGAAAAATCACGCACTTCGTTTGCGGCGTCGGCACCGGCGGCACGATTTCAGGCGTCGGTCGCTACTTGAAAGAAAAAAACCCGAACATCAAAATTATCGGAGTAGACCCCATCGGCTCGCTCTACTACGAAAAAGTAAAAACGGGAAACACCGGCAAGGCCCTCACCTACGTCGTCGAAGGCATCGGCGAAGATTTTTTCCCCGGCACAATGAACCTGAAGATTCTCGACGACATCCTGCAGGTGAGCGACGAAGAATGTTTCGTCTGGGCGCGGCGTCTGGCGAAACAAGAAGCCATCTTCACCGGAGGCTCCGGCGGCGGCTGCATTTCCGCCGCGCTAAAAATCGCACGCAAAGCAAAATCGGGCGACATGATCGTCGCCTTCATGCCCGATTCCGGCTCGCGTTACATGTCCAAAGTTTTCAACGACGGCTGGATGCGCGAGCACGGCTACGTGGACGCCGAAGTCGCGCTCTCCGCCGCCGACGTCATCCGCGTCAAGCGCCAGGCCGGCAAAACCCGCGACATGATCGTCGCCGGCCCGTACCAGACGGTTTTCCACGCGCTGCAGACCATGCAGCAACAGGATATTTCCCAGCTCCCCATCTTCGAAGAAGGAAAATCCATCGGCACAGTCTTCGAAGATCAAATTTTGAATCTCGCCCTGCAAGGGAAAGATCTCCGCAAGCTCGTCATCCGCGAAGTCATGGGCGCCGCGCTCCCGCAAGTCCCCGCCAACTCTCCCATCGAGCGCGTCACCTACATCCTCAGCCACGACAGCCCCGCCGTCTTCGTAGAAATGCCCGACGCCAAACTCGAAGTTCTAACCAAGTTCGACCTAATGGACACCATCGCCGGCCTCGTCGGCCAAAAACGTTAAGGTCAGTCGCCGGGTCGTTCGTCTGCCGTTCCGATGCGGCATCGCTCGGAAACGAACGTCGGACCTCCCTCCGATTGCGCCACTGCGGCCGTTTCGCAATTCGGTACCTGGCGTCCAAGGGCTGCCGCGATGGGAACGCCCGAGCGCGCTGAGCGGTGCTCTGCGGTCTACGCCTCTGCGGATGGTATAATGACGAACTTTTTGCCTGCAGCCGGAAATTGCAAGAGCGGCGCCCGATTCGCCGGTGCTTGATTCAGCGGCGCAGCGCGACAGGCAAGAAGCGTAACTCTATGCGCATCGAAGATTTCAATGAACGGTTGAAACAGGCCATCCTGGTCGCCGACGGCGCGATGGGCTCGCTGCTGTACGAATCCGTGGGTCCGCAGCGCTGCGTGGACGAGCTCAACGTCACGCATGGCGACGCCGTCTTTAAAGTGCATCAAACCTACATCGAAGCCGGCGCGCAAATCATCGAGACCAATACTTTCAGCGCCAATCGCCACAAGCTCGGCCAATTCGGCATGGCCGAACGCGTAGCCGAGCTGAATCATCGCGCCGTAAAAATTGCTCGCGAAGCGCGCGAAGCCGCCAAGCACGAAGTCCTGATCGCCGGCTCCATCGGGCCACTGGGGATTTTGCAGCACGTGCGTGAATTGCCGCACCAGGAGCTCGTCGACATCTTCAAGGAACAGGCTGGAGCCCTGGAAGAGCGCGGCGTGGATTTATTCTTGCTCGAAACTTTCAGCGACATCGCCGAACTGCTCGCCGCCGTCGACGCCATCCGCTCCTTTTCGCGTTTGCCCGTCGTTGCGCAGTTGACGTACTCCGATGAAAGCACCACTTTCGGGGGCACGCGCCCGCAGGATGCCTGGGAGCAGCTGCAAGCCAAGAATATCCAAGCGATCGGCGCGAACTGCACCATTGGCCCCCAACTTTTGCTGCCCGTGTTGCGCGAACTCGCGGCCGCCGCCAAGTTGCCTCTTTCTGCCATGCCCAACGCGGGATTTCCCAAACGCATCGGCGACCGCATCGTGTATCCGAAGTCCTCGCCGGAATATTTTGCCCTATTCGCGCAGGAAGCCGCCGAAATCGGCACGCGCATCATCGGCGGCTGCTGCGGCACCACGCCCGAGCACATTCACGCCATTTCGGAAGCCGTGAAGAAGCTCCGCTCGGCGAAACCGCGCAGCTCAATAGCCGCCGATGGAAGCGCCGCGAGCACGGCTGTGGAAGTTTTTGAGCCGGCCGAACGCTTTCGCCGCATCGCCGCCCGCGAACCGGAAAGCAAACTCTGGAAAAAAATTCAGGCCGGGCAATTCGTCACGTCCGTGGAGATTGATCCGCCGAAGGGCGTCTCGATTGACCGTATCCTGGAGCAAGTCGGCCGCGTAATGGCGTCCTCCCACGTGGATTCGATCGACATTAATAGCGGCACTCTGGCGCGCGTCGGAATGGACGCGCTGGTGCTGGCTGGAGCGCTGGAAGCGCACGGCTATGAAACCGTGCCGCACCTCACCACTCGTGACGCCAATATTATTGGCCTGCAGGCCATGCTGCTCGGCGCCTGGGCCGTTGGCGGCGTGCGCAATGTGCTCGCCATCACCGGCGATCCGCCCTCGCTCGGCGATCATCCGGAAACCAGCGGCGTGTATGAAGTGGATTCCATCGGCCTTGTGAAAGTCTTGTCCCGGTTGAATCAGGGAACGGATTGGGCCGGCAAAAGCTTGGGCGGCGCTACCAATTTCACGATTGGTGTCGCCGTAAATCCCGTCGCGGAGGATATTGACGAAGAGCTGCGCCGCTTCGACGCAAAAGTTGAAGCCGGCGCGCATTTCGCGATGACCCAACCGATTTTCGATCCCGAGCACTGGCACGCATTCGTGAAACGCCTGGGCGGAAAATCCCCGGTACCGATTATCGTTGGCCTGTGGCCCCTGACCAGTTACAAGCAGGCGTTGCGCCTGAACAACGAAGTTCCCGGAATCGTCATCCCCGAGGCCACGCTGCGCGAAATGGAAAGAGCCGGCGACGCCGCCCGCGAACGCGGCTTCGTCCTAGCACGTCAAATGCTCGATTGGGCCCGCACCGCGCGCAGCGAAAGCATAGCCGGCGCATATCTGATCGCGCCATTCAAGCGCTACGAAGAAATTTTAGAGTTGTTCCGATGAATCGCGCCGCTGCGCGATTCACTCTGAGCTCGTGCGGCCCGAAGGGTGTTTTCGCCGCTGCTTGCGCATCCCGTCGTCATCGTGATCCCGCGGAAGTGGCAGAAGCATCTCTGTTTCTTTTCGCTCCGCGCCGCGAGCTCTCAAAAAAACCAAAAACGTTTGCGCTTGCGCGGCGTAGCTCCGGGACTCAACCCAATATCGTCATCCATCTCCGGAACCCACGGCAGCGAACGCCCTTCAAATGCCGCCAGCGGATTATGCACCAGTAACGCCTTCGCGACATTCTCGCCGCGCTTTTTCGCCACGTGGTCGAACACTTCCTTCAACCGCAGTGGACGCGAAGTAACGTTGTGCGCGTCGCTCGCCAGAAAATGCACCACGTTCATCCCGATCCATTCCTCTGCCACTTCCTGCGCGGCCTTCCCGAATTTTCCCAATAGAGATTGCCCGGTTACCTGCGCGTAACAGCCCTGCCGCAACCAGCGATACAACCGTTCAGGCTGCGCGCGGATTAAAGGATTGCGTTCCGGATGCGTGATGATCGGCCGCAACCCGGCAAGCTGCAGTTGATGCAGCGCCTGGTCCATCGAAGGCGGAATCGAATAGTCGGCAAACTCTACCAGCAAGTAGTTCTTTTGGTTCAGCGTGAAGCGGCTCGGCAGATGCTGAATCTCCTGAAGGTTCTCAAAGCTCAAGTGGAAGTCGCATCCGGTCGCAAGAATCAGTCGCCCTTCCACGCGCGCCTGCAGTTCCTCGCGCCGCAGGTTGATCAATTCAGGAACGAAAGCGTGCTGCGGATGCGCGTGCGGCGTCGCAATTACCCGCGTAATGCCTTCTGAAATAGCCATTTCCGCCATTTCCAGCGACATTTCAACAGAATCCGGACCGTCGTCGAGCCCCGCAAGCAAGTGGCAATGAATATCAATCATTTGAGGCGAGAATAACGCAGCAGATGAGAGATGACAACGGAGGAGCGCCAGAGCGCAGCACACGCGTGACGACGAACGCGCGGCAACTGACAACTTGATTGGCAGGAGTCTTGCTCTCTAGGCCTGTGGAACTGACCCGTACAGTTTCATTTGCGGAATCGTGAAGGCACTTTTGCAAATGGCCGGACGGTCGCGATCACGCACCAGGAAATGACCGAAGCAACAGGCGCACCTAGTCGAGTTGTTATGTCTGGCGCGGATCTCAGGTCGAACGATCCGTTCCAGAGAGCAAACCAAATGGCTGCCGCATTTCCAGCACGGCGCAAACGAGCTGTCATTACAGGCATCACCGGCCCGGATTTCTCCTACCTTGCCGAACGGTTGCTTTCGGAGAACTTCGAAGTACACGGAATCAAGCGGCGCTCGAGCAGTTTCAATAAGGAACGAGTTGACCATTTAATCTCAGATTGGCACGAACGCGACGTCCGTTTGTTCCTTCATTTTGGCTGCCTATGCGACGCTACCAGCTTGTCCAAACTGCTTTATCGGATCGCGCCGGACGAAATCTATCACTTGGGTGCGCAGAGCCGCGCGCGGGTGAGTTTCGACGTTGCGGAATACACCGGCGACATCCCAGGGCTGGGAACCGCGCGCTTACCGATCTCCATTCGCGAAACCGGAAATCCCACGCGTTTTTACAACGCAGCCAGCAGCGAAATGTCCGGCCCAGGCTACGAATGCCCGCAAACCGAAACCACGCCCGGCAGGCCGTGGAAACGGGCGCGACGGAAATCGTAATCGGCGGCAGGGAGTGCGCCACGCGCGATTTTATTCGTGTGGAAGATTCCACCCCGTGCGAAGAATCGTGCAACCAGAAAAAAACGGCCTTCGCGCAAGGCCTCTGAGCATTCTTGAGGTAGATCCGTGATCCAACAAATCGCCGAACGATCGTTGAAAATGCATTCAACTAAACAGCATCCTGAAGTAAAAGTGCGCATGACTTGCCGGTCGTGCGAAAGCGGCCGCCTGCAAAGCGTCCTGGATCTGGGAAATCTGTATGTCTCGAATTTCGCGGACGTGCCCGACAGCGGCCGCTGGCCGCGCGTGCCACTGGACCTGATCCTTTGCGAGGACTGCGGCCTGGTGCAATTGCGGCATACCACACCGGCCGAATGGTTCTACACCCATTACTGGTACAAATCCGGAATCAGCGCGACGATGCGCGCGGCGCTGGCGGACATTGCGCGCAAGGCCGCGCATTTTGCGGGCCTGCACGCGGGGGACAGCGTGCTGGACATTGGCTGCAACGATGGCGCGCTGCTGCGCTCGTACGAATACGAAGATGTGCGACGCGTGGGATTCGAACCCGCGGAAAATTTGGCCTGCGAAGCCGCTGCGGGCACCGATCGCATCGTGCCCGATTTCTTCAGCGCGCGGCCTGTCGCCGGCGAGCAATTCCGCGTGGTAACTTCCATCGCTATGTTTTACGACCTGGAAAATCCCAGCGCGTTTGTCGCGGACGTGGCGAGCATCCTGATGGAAGAAGGCGTGTGGGTTATCGAGATGCACTACCTGCCTGCGGTTTTGGAGTGCAATGCCTTCGATGCGATCTGCCACGAACATCTGGAATATTATTCGCTCAGCTCGCTGGAAACCTTGCTCGCGCGCCACGGTTTGCTGGTGGCGGACGTCGAGACCAACGACGTGAATGGCGGAAGCTTCCGCGCGTACGTGGTGCATTCTGATTCGCCCGCCGCTTCCGTGCCGGCGCGGCGCGAGCGCGTGGATGCGATGCGCGCGCGCGAACAAGCCGCGGGGTTGGTCAAGCCGAGCGTCTATCAGGAATTTGGCGCGCGCGTGCGGCAGATTGGCGCGAAGTTGCAGGAATGGATGCGCAGCGAGCGGCGGCACGGCCTGGAAATCTCCGCCTACGGGGCTTCGACGAAGGGCAACACTTTGCTGCAAGTGTTTGGGCTCGATCACACCGTGATTCGCTCCGCGGCGGAGCGCAACCCTGAAAAATGGGGTAAATATACCGTGGGGACCTGGATACCGATCGTCTCTGAAGCCGAGGCTCGCGCACACGCTGACAATTTTCTGGTGCTGCCGTGGCACTTCATGGATGAAATTCGGATTCGCGAGCACGACTTTCTGGCGCGCGGCGGAAAACTGGTGACGCCGCTGCCGAATCTGCGGACGATTACTTCGACTGAGTGGAGCGCGATCGCCTGATTCGGCCCGGCCCGCAGCTGGCGGCTTTCCTCCCGCCTGCGTCAACCAAATATGCAATTCAGTGCGGCGGGAATGAACCGTGCTGCGCCCCACACTGGGAAACAACGCATTTCTTGCGCAGGCGCTCGCCGCTTCCTTGTACTTTTCACTGCTCTGCCACCTACGTTCCCCATTTCTGGCGTATCGATTCGAGTCCCCGCCGCGCCTCTTCGCCAAGTTAATGCTTACACACGCGACGCCCACGCCGCCTAGGAGCCGATTCGGATTCTTGTTATAGTAATTTTTCGTTTCAAAATGCGGCTTCCGCCCAGTCCGGGCGCGGCTGCCTTAATTCGCAGCACCGAGGGAGAGAGATGGCCGCGGAGCGCAAGCCGGAATTTTTTGCTGAAAAAGAACTCAAGATCGGGATTATCGGGTGCGGCTACGTGGGCCTGCCGCTGGCGCTGCGCTTTGCGGACGTGGGGCAGCGCGTCACCGGGTTCGACACCGACCAGGAAAAAATCACCCGACTGAACGCCGGGCAATCGTACATCCAGCATATTTCCGCGGACAAAATTAAACAGCACGTACAGGGCAAGCGTTTCGACGCCACCACGGATTTCACGCGCTTGCGCCAGATGGACGCGGTGCTGATCTGCGTGCCCACTCCGCTGGATGAACGGCGTGAGCCGGATTTAAGCTACGTGGAGAAAACCGCGCAATCCATCGCGCCAAACCTGCAGCGCAACCAGCTGATCGTACTGGAGAGCACCACCTACCCCGGAACCACCGAAGAATTGGTGCTGCCGATCCTGGAGAAGGGTGGCCTGAAGTGTCCGCTGGCGCGCGGCGCAGGCAGCGAGAATGTGGCCACGGATTTCTATCTGGCGTTTTCTCCGGAGCGCGAAGATCCGGGCAACAAGCAATTCGGCCTGGCGCAAATTCCGAAAGTAGTCGGCGGAATCAATCCTGCCAGTGGCCGCGCGGCAGTGGCGCTGTACGCGCAGATCGTATCCAAAGTGGTGCCGGTAAGCTCGACGCGCGCGGCGGAAATGGTAAAGCTGTTGGAAAATATTTTTCGCTGCGTGAACATCGCGCTGGTGAATGAACTGAAACAACTTTCGCTGCGTATGGACCTGGACATCTGGGAAGTGATTGATAGCGCCGCGACCAAACCGTTCGGCTTCATGCCGTTTTATCCCGGCCCGGGCCTGGGTGGACACTGCATTCCGGTGGACCCTTATTATCTATCTTGGAAAGCGCGCGAATACGATTTTGCGACGCGCTTTATAGAGCTGGCCGGCGAAATCAATACCGCCATGCCTTACAACGTGGTGGACGCGCTGGTCAGTGCCCTGAACAGCCATGAAAAAAGCGTGAAGGGTTCGAAGATTTTGCTGCTGGGCGTGGCGTACAAGAAAGATGTGGATGACCTGCGCGAATCGCCTTCGCTGAAACTGCTGGAGCTGCTGAGCGCGCGCGGAGCAGTGCTGGATTACAACGACCCCTATTTTCCCGCGCTCTTCAAAATGCGCCACTACGATTATTCCAACATGAAGTCCGTGGAACTTTCCCCCGAGCGCCTGGCGAGTTACGACTGCGTGCTAATTGCCACCGATCATACCAGCTACGACTACGAGGCCATCGTGCGCAACTCCAAGCTGGTGGTCGATACGCGCAATGCCACGCGCCACGTAAAACAGAACCGCGAAAAGGTGGTGCACTGCTAGAGCGCGGCGTCCCGGCCGCGAACGTTTGCTTGCTTGCGCCGGATTCACTGCGTTAACTCCGAAATGATCCCTGTGCCGGATTTTCGCCTGTACTTTCGAACAGGGAGAGGTTGTGTTTTCGTACATAGGAAGAAAGTTCCATTGCCCAGTACGAAAGCAAACTCTATCGTGTGAGGCATGCGAGCACGGACTCAACCGCAGAAGGATAAAGAGCCGCTCTTATTGGACCCGGGGCGCCGCCGCAGCATGAGGGTGCTGCTCAGCGTTCCGATCACGGTGACGGGCAAGAACACGTCCAATCAGGATTTCCAGGAAGAGACGCGCACGCTGGTGGTGAACGCGCACGGAGCCCTGATTTCGCTGGCCGCGCGCGTAGCTGCGGCGCAGGAAGTTACGCTCGCCAATAAGGCCACGCAGCACACCCAGAAATGCCGCATCGTCTATGTGGGCGCCGCGCAGGCTGGAAAAGCGCAAATGGGCATCGAGTTCGTGAAGCCTTCGCGCACTTTCTGGCAGATTGATTTTCCGCCGGACGATTGGGTCGTTCCCGAAGATTAGTCCACTTGGCTGTTTCGCCGCCGACTGCGATTACCTGGGTGCTTTTTCCAATTCCACACGAACATTCCCCACAGGCATCTCCGCCAGCACTAGCACGGGCGTGCGCGCGGCATTGTGCGCAAACCACACCAGGAAACCTGTGTGCGGCACTTCTTTGCCGTGCTCGAACAGCCGAAGGGAAATTTTCGTAGCTTGAAAATTCCCGGCGTCCACCGCGACCGGGTCCGATGCAGATTCCTGGCGCGCGAGCACGTCATATAAATCGCTGCCATCGTAAACCGGAACGTGAAACTCCGACGTCTGCTGCCAATCCACCGCGCGCAGTGCGTAGAATGCGCCCAGGGGATCACGCGTGCCGGGCTGCACGATCACCGGCGCGACATTGCCGCGACTCGCCTGCCCGATAGCGACCAGATGCAGAACTTCGTTCTCCTTCGAACCCATTTCGTTCAGATACAATTCGTATTGATGGCTTTCCAGCGTTGTGGCATCCGTGTAGGAATCAAATTGGTCGTCCACTTCGAAGAACGTGCGCGCCGGAACCACGGAGTGCGCCGAAGCGCGAAAGTGCCAGGTTTGCCAGCCGAGGAGATTGCGACGCTCGATGACGCTCATTTGCAGCACGGCGGCAGTCGGAAAGATCGCCCACTCCACGCGGTAATTCAAGATTTCGCCGGTGCGAAATGGCATCGGGGTTTCGGCGCTTGTGAGTTTGCTTACCGTTAAGGCCTTGCGGGGGGAGTTCGAGGGGGCTTGCGTTGTGTCTGCCCGAGGTCGCGCTGGCCGAACGACGAGAATACTGCCGCAAATGAAAACAAAGGCGGCGGTAGCTAAGCGGCTTGCGATGCCTGCGCCCTGGTGCAATTTCATCTCGGGCGTCGGCCAGATATCGGTTTTGCATGACACTGCAGCGTTCCCGCCCTCTGCGCCTTGCATGCATTGCGCAGCAACCAGCTATTCTGGTGCCAGAGGTTGCCCGTTCGCAAGCGGCGGGGATATAGTCAAGCGTAACCGAAAAATAATTGGCGAGCGATTTTATTGCGTGCGCTTGGTGCGGGAGGATTTTCAGAATGCGTTATCTGGTAACTGGGGGCGCCGGATTTATCGGCTCGAACATTGTGGACGAGCTCGTCAAGCGCGGCCAGGAAGTCGTGGTGCTCGACGATCTTTCAGCCGGCAAGGAAGCGAACCTGGCGACGGTGCGCGACAAGATTGATCTGCACATCGGGAGCGTGACTGATTTGGCCGCGGTGCAGTCGGCGTGCAAGGGCGCCGAGTACGTGATTCATCTTGCCGCGCGAACTTCGGTGCCGCGCTCGGTTCTGAACCCACTGGAAACGAATCACGTGAATATTGACGGCACGTTGAACGTCCTGGTGGCCGCGCGCGATGCGCAGGTGCGCCGCTTCGTCTTCGCCGCGTCTTCTTCTGCGTACGGCGAGACGCCGACACTGCCGAAAGTCGAATCGATGCCGGCGCAGCCGATTTCTCCCTACGGAGTGACGAAATATGTGGGCGAAATGTACGCGCAGGTTTTCGGGCGCGTCTATGGGCTGGAAAATGCGTGTATCCGATACTTCAACGTATTTGGCCCGCGCCAGGATCCTACTTCGCAGTATTCCGGCGTGCTCTCGCGTTTTATGCTGGCGGTGATCGAGGGCCAGCCACCGGTGATCTATGGGGACGGCGAGCAATCGCGCGATTTCACTTATGCGGAGAATATTGTGGACGAGACGCTGCGCGCCTGCGAGGCGTCTGGAGCTTCGGGACTGGTGTTCAACGGTGGAACGGGGGCGCGGATTACGCTGAACCAAGTAGTGAAAATGCTGGAGCGCATTACCGGAAAAACCATTCAGGCGAAATACGAAGGACCGCGCAAAGGCGACATACGGGATTCGCAGGCGGATGTTTCGCTGGCGCGGAAAATTCTGGGTTACGAGCCGCGCGTGTTATTCGAGGAAGGCCTGAAAAGGACTTGGGATTGGTACAAGCAAGCCTACGTGAAGACCTAACGCGATTTTGATTGCCGGGATGCAGAAATCATTTTAGGTGCGCGGGCAGGTCGCTGAGGCTGTCGAGCATTATGTCCGGGGGATACGAGCGCAGGCTTTCCGTGCCGAAGCCGTAGGTTACGCCGCACGCGTGCATTCCCGCGTTGCGCGCGGTCTTTATATCCACGTCGGAATCTCCCACCATCATGGCTTCGTGCGGTGCGGCTTGCAGCTCGCGCAGCAGAATTTGCGCGCCCTGCGGATCGGGTTTTTTGGTTTGGAAGCTGTTGCCGCCGTAAACGCGGCGGAAATAGCGGGAAAGATTCAGGCCTTCGATGATCGCGCGGCTGAAATGCACTGGCTTGTTGGTGAGCACGGCCATGGGATATTTCTGCAGCAGTGCGAGCGCTTCGCGCACGCCGGGGTAGACGTCGGTATTGTCCAGCATGTGCGCGCGATAGTATTCCAGAAAATAGGCGAGGCCTTTTTCGACGTCTACTTCCGTCGCATCTTCACCCAAGGCCCTCCGCACCAGCGTGGGCGCTCCATTCCCGATAAAACTGCAAATTTTTTCGTGGACGTGGGGCTCGCGGCCCATGTGTTCGAGCATGGCGTTCACCGAAAGCACCAGGTCCAGTTGTGAATCAATCAGCGTGCCGTCCAGATCGAAGATCAGTGCGTGCACCCCGGAGAACCGGCCATTCTTTTCCACCATCTGTTACCGAGCCTCGCGTGGATTTCTTTCGTTCGACACTTTCATTTTATGCGGCACCACGGGAATTGTCACTGCGGCGGGCGCGTGCCATTTTTATGTTGCATTAGCAACATACGTATGTTGTAATGGCAACATGGAGGCCGCTCATGAACCAGATTCTAGGCGCAATCCTGCAACGAAGGGCCATCAAGGTCTTCGATCCCGTGGAAATTTCAGCCTACACGCGCGAGCAAGTCCTGCATGCGGCGCGCCTGGCGCCGTCGAGCTTTAACATCCAGCCCTATCGTTTCTATTGGGTGGAGACACCGGAAATGAAAAAGGAGGCCGCGCGGCTTTGCTTCGGGCAGAGTCCGGCCGCGACCGCATCTGCATTGATTGTTGCGGTAGCGGACATCGGATCGTGGAAAGCCACCACGGAAAGCGAACTGGCGTGGATGCGTACAGCCGGATTCACCGAGAAAAAGATCGCCGAGTTCGAACGCCGGGCCAAATTCGGCAAATGGTTTTTCATTCAGGGCTGGTTTGGCGTGTTCGGGCTCTTGAAGTGGACGATTCTGCGCGGGCTGCATTTCTGGAAGACGATGGGCACGCTCCCGGTGGCACGGCAGGGCATGTTCAAATGGGCGACCAAAAGCACGTCGCTGGCGTGCCAGAATCTGATGATCGCGGCGGAAGCGCTGGGATTGAACACGTGCCCGATGGAGGGATTCGACGGACGGCGCCTGGGCAAATTGCTGAGGCTTTCCGCTAAGGATCATGAAATTGTGATGGTCATCGCCATTGGAAAAAAATCGGCGCAGCATGTGGACCAGCCACAGTGGCGCAGGCCGCTGGAAGCGACGGTACGCGTCGTATGATCATGGTTAACAAAAAATTGATCCCGCAGGAAATCCTGAAGGACTCCGTACTGCTGAATCTGGCTTCCGCCTATTTTACGATCGGCAAGCGACTGGAGCAAAAAACGAAGTGCTCGCAGACGCGCGGCTTCATCATGTCCACGCTGCGCGGTGGAGCGGCGCTAAACCAAAATCAGATCGCCACGATGCTGGGGTTCGATCGCACGGTGGTGCATCGCGCGATCAAGACGATGATTCAGGAGGGATTGCTTTCGGAACGGAAGGCTGACACGGGCAGAGCTCTTCTGGTGCAACTGACAGCGAAAGGCAATAAGTACCGGGACGGCCTGATCAAAGAACGCCGCGCCGCCGAGGATAAACTTCGCACGGAACTGACACCAGCACAGGCTTCCGACTTGATTCGCCTGCTGAAGCGAGTCGCGGAACTGGAAATTTAGTGGCGCGTTAAATCAGTCCCGCGTCGGGCCGAATTCCTCGCGCGGGGTTACAGCCCCTTCGGAGGGCGCGCTGAGTTCAGCATGCCCGACGCGGATTCCCCAATCATCACGGTAATAGTGCATCGCGAAATCGGCGTGGACATTAAAGTTTATAGCCCGCAGCCGACGGCGGCATCAAGCCGGGCAGCGCCAGCGCGAACTTTTGGATTGTGGTGGCACGGCTGGTACAATCGGTGTTTCTCAAGTTGCGCTGACTGCCACCCGAGGCCACATGGCTGAAATTCAACCCTTTCGCGCCTTGCGCTACGATACGAACCGCGTGCCGCTAGAGAAAGTCCTCACACAACCCTACGACAAGATCACCGCGGCGATGCAAGAGCAGTATTACGCGGCAAGTCCTTACAATTTGATTGCGATCGAGAAGGGGCGCGCTGCCGCGAACGACACGCCAGAAGATAATGTGTACACGCGTGCTGGGCAAAAGGTGCGCGAGTGGATTGCCCAGAAAATTCTGGTGCGGGACGCGGCGCCGGGCATTTACGTCTATTCGCAGGAATATCTGGTGCCGGGAACGCACACGCGCAAAACGCGCATCGGTTTTATCGCGCTGGGACGCGTGGAAGATTACGACGCGCATGTAGTGTTCCGACACGAGCGCACGCTTTCGGCGCCCAAAGCGGATCGCATCGAACTGCTGCGGCACACGCACGCGCAAACCGGGCAGCTTTTCATGCTGTACAACGACCCTCCGCGGCGCATAGACACGCTGCTGGAAGAAGCCACGCAGGCATCGGCGCCGCAGGAACTGAAAGATGAATTCGGAGTGACGCACCGGTTGTGGCCCGTGGCGGATGTAGCGATGATGCGCAGAATTCAGAGCGCCATGTCGGATAAGAAGTTGATCATCGCGGACGGACACCATCGCTATGAGACGGCGCTGAATTTTCGCGACGAGTCGCGAGCAGCGGCCGGTGTGAACGATCCGTACGCGGCACCCGAATTCGCGATGATGACATTCGTCAACACGCATTCCAAGGGTTTGACGATCCTGCCGACGCATCGCCTGATCCGCAACGCCGCCAATTTCAATTTCGACAAGTTCCGCAATAACGTGGCGCAGGCTTTCGACTGGTATTCCTACCCGTTTCAAAATCCGGAAGAGCGCGCTAGCGCTTACCCTGAATTCCGCAAGGACCTGGAAGGAACAAACCACGGGCGGCGCGCAATTGGCATCTATCCGGGCGGCGGAGCGTTTTACATTTTTTTGCTGCGCCGCGATGCGGATCTGGCAGCTATGCTGCCGGATGTTTCTGAAGCGCAGCGCGGGCTGGACGTGGTGCTGCTGCACCGGCTTATACTGGATAAAGGCCTGGGGATCAGCGCCGAAGCTGTAGCTGCGGAAAAGAATGTGAGTTATGAGCGCGAGGTGGACACGGCGCTGACGGCCGTCGATCGCGGCGAAGCGCAGCTAGCGTGCCTGTTGAATCCAGTACGAGTGCAGCAGGTGGCGGAAATTGCGCTGGGCGGAGAGGTGCTGCCGCAAAAGTCCACCGACTTCTATCCAAAATTATTGAGCGGCATCGCGATCTATCAGGTGGAAGGGCGTGTGACCGGACAAGCGGACGCACGCAGCGGTCAGTAAGCTCAAGTCGAGAAGACAAAGGGCGGGTCCACGGCTAAAACCCGCCCTTGGAATTTTATGCTGACTTACTTGGCGAAGCTGGCGACTGCCGCTGCTTCGTTGTCGTAGGTGTCGAACACGGTCATTAGCTTGGTTACCTGCAGCACTTCCTTGAATTTCGATCCGAGGTTGGCCAGCTTCAGAACGGCGCCTTGCGAGCGGGCGCTGTGGAATGTGGCCACCAGGGTGCCGAGGCCGGCGCTATCAATGTAACCGACCTGCGCCAGGTTCAGTACGATCTGCTTCTTGCCGGCGGCGAGCAGACTCTTCACTTTCTCACGAAACGCATTGCTCTCTTCGCCCAGCACGATGCGGCCTTCGATCTCCAGCACCGTCACGCCATTCACTTCGTTATCAACCATTCTCAGTGCCACGTTCGCGCCTCCTGGAAAATTCGAAATCTTATTTGGAATCGGTAGAGCCGAGAAGTCACTGCCCGGGGGCGGCGATCTTTCTCTTCAGTAAAAATCCGAGCAGGACATGTAATATCCGCAAGACGCGCAGATCATTTTGCAACTGCGCTGCTCCAGCCGAGCCGAACATCGCGGGCAATACTGTGAAGGCTCCGGCTGCTCCCCGCGAGGCTTAACTTCCGGCTCCGCTCCTTGCGCCTTCCGAACTACGGCTTCCGGCTGTCCCATTTCTAGGAGTCCTTCGGACGCACGTTTATAGCACATCCGGGGTGTGGGGAAAAGCCAAGCTGAATTTTCGGCTCCGCGCTGGGCGAAGCTCCTTCGATTACCGGGAGACGGCCGTGACCAGACTGAGAACTGCCGACCCAGGCTACCGTGGTCGCCCGACCTGCGTAAGAAAGCTGACGTTTTCCACTCCCGCCGAGCGTATTTGGTCCAGAACCATTTTCACATCGCCGTATCTGCCACGGGCATCCGCCAAGATATAAACCCTTTTTCTCCGCGCCACCACCGACTCCGTCCCATATCCGACCCGGCAACTGTTCGGGGGTAACTCCCTGGTTGCCCAGGTAGAAACGCCCGTCACGCATTACTATGACTCGCAGTGCGTCTTCGCGAAGAGCGCCCGGCAGACGCTTGAAGTGCTGGCTCTTGGTTGGGTCTATGCTCCCTCGGTTGTGCGGTTGCGAGGTCGCGGCCAGGAAAGCGAACAGCAGCCCACACAGGACAGCCGCAACTGCAGAGAATTCGATCCTGCAAAAATACTCGGATCGTCTCTCCGCCTTCCTTCGCCGCGCGGCTACCGAGGGCCGGAAGCGTCGCTCCAGCCCTTCATGGCGAGCCATGCCAGTTAGACACCGACGAGGCTACAAAAGTTCGCGGTGGGGGCCGTCGCAGCGAATAGTGGTAAAGTATCGGCAACCGACGCGTGCTTTGCAGCGTCTGATAAGTTGGGCGCGGCGGAGAGAATTATGAAACCGCGGATGATGTTCGGGTTCGTAGGCGTGCTGCTGTTGATGCCGGCGGTGGTTGCGGCGCAGCGCGGAGCTTCGGGAGGATTCGCTGCTTCCGGAATGCGTGTTGGCTCGGTTTCAAGTGGTGGCGCGCCGCGCGTTGCCAGCGTAGTACGCACAGCCTCCCTCCCTTCGAGCGCCGTGCCGGTTGCGACCTCCGCAGTTCGCGCGCGTGCAAGTGCTCATCCCGCAGACGTGCCTTCCCGCCATGCCGGAATGTCTTCCACGCTGCGGACTCAGAATGCCGGCAGCCGCGTATTCGCGCCGATCGGCCCGCCGTTGAATCGCCGCCGTAATCCCCCGCCGGTCACGACGCCCGTCTCGACGCCTCGAGTGGCATATATTCTCGGCGTGGGCGGGTATTACTACGCGGCGCCTGGTGATGAATCCGCGGGTGCGCCACAAGATGCGGCGCAGGACTCGGCGGAAGTGGAGGGTCAACTCGCCGATGACCAGCAAGCTGGGGCTTCCAATGATCGGAACGGCGATCGCAGCGACGACCGGAACGGCGAACGCGACGGCGAGCGCGCTGACAATCGGGATGACGGGCAGACCGAAGCGAGTGCCGCTCCGCGCGCTCCCGATCAGCGAGAAGCCAAGCAACAGGAACCGCTGCCGGACGTGGGCACGCTGACGCTGGTTCTGCGCGACGGCAGCCGGCTGGACGTAGTAGCCTTTACGATGACACAAGGCCAAGTGATTTACATCACGCCGGAAGGACGGCGCCTCAGCATATCAGCAGAAATTTTCGATGCAGATGCAACGCAACGCGTGAATCAGGAGCGCGGGACCCCAATGCAGCTTCCTTTATAGCTATAGTCACCGCGAACCAAGTCCTCTTCTTGTAACGCAATAAATTAGGGTTTGATCAGCCTTCGGAACGGCGGATTGGTTCCGGCATGTAGAGGCCGGCGTCGGCGGGGAGACCGGCGCGCTCGAATTGGATGGTGGTGTGAGTGATCCGGAAATCGTGGTCGAGGACTTCATGGATTTTAGCCAGAACCTTCTCGCTTTCTTCCATGTGCATGTCTGGGATGCAGATGTGGCAGGAGAGGGCGTTGAGGTCGGTACCAAGCGTCCATATGTGAATGTCATGAACTTCCTGGACACCTTCGATTTTTAGCAGCGCGCGCGCGACCTCTTCCAGGGCAATGCTGCGCGGCAGGCCCTCGAGCAGGATGTGCGTGCTTTCGCGCAAGATGCCTATGCCGGACCATAGCACCATAGCGCCGATGGCGATACCGATCACCGGGTCCGCCCAACTGGAGCCGGTGTAACGGATGGCCAGAGCGCCGACGACGATTGCGACGTTCGATAGTGCGTCGCCCAGATTGTGAATCCACACGCTGCGCAAATTCAGGTCGCGCCGGCCACTGGACAGAGCGAGAGTGATCCCGCCGTTAATCAGCAGCGCGAATAACGAGACCCACAGCATCAAGCTGGTTTTCACTTCCACCGGGGAGCGCAGCCGCAGCACGGATTCGTAGATCAGGCCGAGCGAGACCAGCGTGAGCAGCATCGCATTGACGAATGCCGTGAGGATACCCGCGCGATGGTAACCGTAGGTTTTTTGCGGCGTAGGAGGCTTCGCGGCCCAGCGCATCGCGAGCCAGGAAAGCACCAAGGTGGGCACGTCGGTGAGGTTGTGCACGGCGTCGCTGACCAGGGCGATGGAATGTCCGGCGTAACCGGCCAGCAACTCGACGCCAACCAGCGCGAACGTGGCGACGACCGCGGCGCCCAGGGCTAGGGTCATACCCTCGGCAGGAAGTGTGACGTGCGAGTGCCCGCCCAGGCCGTGGCCGTGCCCATGATCGTGATCGTGAGTGTGGTCGTGGCCGTGGTTGTGGCCGTCGTGTGAGTGGCCGCCGGTGTTTCGGGCTTCGTCATCCATCCGCTCGATTCTAACCGCGATTTGGTCTGCCTTACAGCCCGGATTCGCGGCGGTTCCGTGGGTTATGACGGCGCGAATCGCTGCGGCCGCCGGGAACGAACCCGTTGGCTGAAACGCAATTGACTTACCTCGCCGCACCCGCCTACCATGGCACAGTTTCGTGAACCTCAACTCTCAGAGGGGGCGCAGGCGCGCTGCGTCGCAAGCCGCCCGGCGATGACGCACCAGGTTGCCAAACTTGTTTTTTGGGGCGTGCGCGGCTCGACGCCGACGCTCGAGCGCGACACCTGGCGCTACGGCGGGAACACGCCTTGCCTGGAGCTGACTGCGCCGGACGGCACCAATTTCATCCTGGATTGCGGGACGGGGTTGCGCATGCTCGGCAACCATCTGAGCGAAAAGCGGCACGGGATGGGCATCGAGGCGCACATCCTGGTGACGCATTACCATTGGGACCACATTCAGGGCATCCCATTTTTCCATCCGTTCTTCGAATCGCAAAACCGCTTCCATTTCTATAGCTTTCAATCCAAGTATTTGGGGCCGAACAGCCTGGAGCAGGTGTTCGCCGCGCAGCTCGCCAGCCCTTATTTCCCGGTAGACGTGACCATGATGACCGCGGCGCGCGATTTTCGTGAAGTGGCCGACGCGGAGTCGTTTGAGATTCACGGAACGCGCATTACCGCGCGATATTTGAATCATCCGCAGGGATGCCTGGGATACCGGATCGATACGACCGGCGGCTCGATCGTCTATGCCACTGACAATGAGCCCGGCGAGCACACTTGCGATCAGAATCTGCGTCAACTGGCGCACGGCGCGGACGTGCTGATTTACGACGCGCAATATTCTCCGGAGCAGCTGGCTTCGGACCGCAAAGGCTGGGGACATTCCAGTTGGCTGGAGGGCGTGAAGATCGCGCGCGAGGCCAAGGTGCGGAATCTGATCTTGTTCCACCATGACCCGGATTCGCCGGACAAAGTGGTCGATGGTTTTCTTTCCGCGGCGCGTCAGGAATTTCCGGCGACATGGGCGGCCACCGAAGGGATGTCCATCAGCTTGAGCGAGCGCGGCGTGGCCGTGGACATGAAGGAAACGCGGCTGGGAATTCGGCGGCGGTTGCGCTTTGCGGCAACGGTTAGCGGGCAGACCGAAGACGGCAAGCCATTCGAGGAAAAGGCCACGGTGCGCGATATCAGTTTGCAGGGAGCTTATCTGGCGCTGCAAAGCAGGCCGCGGCTGCAGTCCGAGGTGCGCGTCGTGATTGAAGCTTCCAGCGATCCTACGATCTCCTCTGTGATGACTTTACGCGGGACCGTGGTGCATTTCGAGCTGGGGCGCGAAAAAAATCAGAATGGCGTGGGCGTGGTTTTCGTTGAGGATCCCGATCCCGGGCGTCCGCGCGATTAGCTGCGTTCTTTGACATCCTTAACTTTGACGCGATGATTGTGGTTGTGTGTCCGGCGTGTGCACGTGTTCCGGGCGAACGCCTAGTCCCACCAAGCGCGCGGGAATGCGCCGCAGTATCGGAAACATCTGCAGAAGCTTTAGCGGCAACGGCAGGCTGGTTAGCGGACGGGCGTTGCGCATCGCCGGGCCGATAAAACGCTTGTGCGCGAAAACCTGAAATCCCTGAGTCACGCGCGTCGGAAATTCGCGGCGGCGCTGCACGTCGCGGAGGCGTTCGTCCGTGACAGCGCCCTTTGCAAGCGGCCCGGCGAGAATATTCGCGGCGGCGACGGCGTCTTGAATCGCGAGGTTAATTCCCACTCCGCCGATCGGAGACATGGCATGCGCGGAATCGCCGATGCACAGAAGCCCGCTGCGCGACCACTGGCGCAAGCGATCCACGGCGACGGAAAGCAGCTTCACGTCGTTCCAATCCTTCACTTCGCTGAGCCGTTCGCGCAAAAATGGCGCGACGCTGGCGATTTCGTCGTGAAAACTTGCCAGACCTCTTTGCTGAATGGCATCGAGCCCGCCTTTCGGGATTACGTAGGCGCATTGCCAGTATTCGCCGCGGTCCAGCGTCACCAGGATCTTCCCTGCCCTGAAACGGCCGAGCGTTCGATTCGGATCGCTCGGATCGCGGGACACGCGCATCCAAAGAACGTCAATGGGCGCGCCGAGGTCCAGCACTTCAAGGCCGGCCTTCTCGCGCACGACCGAACGGCGGCCGTCTGCTCCAATGGTTAGACCGGCGCGAACATGCAGAGGGCCGTTTTGCGATCTGGCGGCGACACCTGCCACTTTGCCGTTCTCGATCAACAAGTCGGTGACTTCGGTTTCCATGCGCAGATGAAATCCGGGATAGATCTTGGCTTTTTCCGCGATGAAGTTCAGAAATTCCCACTGCGGCATCAGGCCGACAAATTTACAGTGCGTGGGCAGATGAGAAAAATCCCCGACCGTGACTACGAAGTCGTCCACCTGAGCGCCGATCTGCGAAAGCTCCTGATGCGGGCGGCGCAGAAAGTCTTCCAGAACTCCCAGCTCGTACATCAGTTCGAGCGTCGAGGGATGAACCGTATCGCCGCGAAAGTCCCGCAGGAAATCGGTGTGCTTTTCCAGTACCACCACGTCAATTCCCGCGCGAGCAAGCAAGAAGCCGCACATCATTCCCGCGGGGCCGCCGCCCACTATGCAGCAACGCGAGGTGATCGTTTCCGAGATTGGATTACCTTGCGGCATCGCTGGGGCTCCTCTTTCCACTCGCATCATGCCACGCATGACGCGGATCACGCTCCGCCAATGGCTGATCTGGAAACGCGAGGTGTCCTCGGGTCCCGCGATCTCTCAGTAGCTGCAGTAATGATGCCCCCTTGGATGCTGGAGTTCATGCAAGATCGGTTGTGGGGCTGTTTGGTCAACGAGCGATTCGATGCACTGGTCGCGGGCGGCTTACTTTGTGTCGGTGGGGAGTTGCGCGAGTTGTGCGTCGAGATCGGCGAGCGCCCGCTCGAGTTGTTCGCGGTAACGCGGGCCTTGGCCGGACTGTAATTGTTTTTCGACGCGCGCGCGTGACAGCATGAGCACGCCGCGCTTGCGGCGCGCTTCGATCTGGTCCTGCGAGACTTGCTTGTTGTTCTTGCGGTCCTCTTTCGACTGAAATTCCTGGACCTGACCCTCTACTGCTTTGCTTTCCCAACCCCTGGCCATGGATACGATTCTAATTTGGCGGGGCAAAAATCGGGATGCATTTTTTGCGGAAGTTTCCTTGGCTTGGTTGCGGCGAACCAGGCACGAGGCTATGGGAGCGCGGCGACGTGAGGGTCGGGGGCTGCTCTGCCGGGGATGCGCGCGACGCGAAAATTTGGGTACACTTGGCGCGTAGTCATTCGGGCGGCACGGGGGCAAGGAAATGAAATTCGATGCCATCGCAATCGGGTCTGGGCAGGCGGGCAATCCTCTTTCGTTTGCACTGGCCGATCTGGGTTGGAAGGTTGCACTCATCGAGCGCGCGGACTTGGGCGGCAGCTGTATCAACACGGGCTGCACGCCCACGAAGACCATGGTCGCTTCGGCGCAGGTGGCGCACTACGCCCGCGATGCGGCGCGCTGGGGAGTGCGGGCGGGCGATGTCAGCGTGGACATGCCCGCAGTCGTGGTTCGGAAGACGCAAAAGGTGCAAAACGGGCGCGCGGGCGTACAGAAACGCATTGATGCCAGGCCGACTGTGAAATTGATCCATGGCCAAGCGAAATTCAGCGGCCCGCACCAGGTGCAAGTGGGTACGGAACTTTTCGAGAGCGAGAAAATATTCATCGATACTGGGACGCGCCCCGCCATTCCAAAAATTCCGGGAATTGACACGGTTCCGTTTCTTACTAACGCCACGGTCATGGAACTGCAAACCGTGCCGGAACATTTGCTGATTCTCGGCGGCGGATACATCGGGCTGGAGTTCGCGCAAATATTCCGGCGATTCGGCAGCCGCGTCACTATCATTCATACCGGCGCGCGCATCATGCCGCGCGAAGATTCTGACATAGCGTCGGCACTGCAGAAGGCGCTGGAGGCCGAAGGCGTCGTGTTCCGCGTGAACACCGCGACGACGCGCGCCGAGAATCGTAATGGCGTGATTGCGCTGACCGTGGAATCCCCGCGCGGCGGCGAATCCTTGCAGGGATCGCATCTGCTGGTCGCCACGGGACGCAGGCCGAACACCGACGACCTGGGTCTGGAAACCGCCGGCGTCGCGACAGATGTGCACGGCTATATGAAAGTGAACGGCCGGATGGAAACGAACGTCCCCGGCATTTGGGCGCTGGGCGATGTGAAAGGCGGTCCGGCCTTCACGCACATTTCCTACAACGATTATCAGATTGCATACGCGAATATTATCGAGGGCAAGAACCTCAGCATCGAAAACCGCTATCTTCCCTACGCGCTTTTCACCGACCCGCAACTGGGACGCGTGGGCATTACCGAAAGCGAAGCGCGCGAATCGGGTCGGAAATTCAAGATGGGTACGTTTCCGATGTCGAGCGTGTCGCGCGCGATTGAACGCGACGAAACCGCCGGGCTGATGAAAATCATCGTGGATGCGCAGAACGATCGCATCCTGGGCGCCGCCATTCTGGGTAGCGAAGGAGGAGAGACCGTACAGATCCTCGGCGCAATGATTCTGGCGGACGCGCCATACACAATACTGAAAGGCGCGGTGTACATTCACCCGACGATGGCCGAAGGATTCTTTGGCCTGATGGAATCCGTGCAGCCCGCGAATTAATCCTGCAGGCGGCGCGGGCGCGGCATAACGTGCCGTAGACGATCGTGCCTGCGCGCCTTCCTCTGACGTTGCCCGACGCTTTTACTTTGCTTGAGCCCCCGACTTGCCGGATGCGCGATTGGAATGTGCCGCTGCGCAAATTCCTGGTATCTGTGCAGTCCGCGCACGAAAAACTTCCGCAGCCGCGAAGAACGGCCGATTCGGATGGAGTGCTGTTGTTTGTTTTCAATCATTTGCGGCGATTTCTAACAATTGGTCGCTATCGATTAGAATTGGCCGAAGCGCGCAGAGAGACAACGCGCCGCGGTCTATTGCAAAGCCTTGGCTTTCCTCCGCACCTCGGCGAGCAATTGCGCAGGCAATGCGGAGTATCCTTCGAGAGCCGCGGAGCGCTGCCCGTCGTCATAAATCCAATCCAGCAGGTTGCTCAACGCGGTGGCGCGCGCGGCATCAGGCGCTGTAGTTCGCAAATAAATCCAGGTGAAACTGGTGATCGGATATGACTCCGCTCCCGGCACGTTCGTCAACGAAGCAGAAAAGCTATTCCAGCGCGGCTCCTCGGCCGAGTCGCACGCCGCCGCGATCGTTTCCATGGAATCTTTCGTGAACCGGCCCGCCGGATTCAACACCGTCGCCTGCGGAATATTGGCCTTCAAGGCATACTGATACTCCACATATCCAAGGGAGCCGGGAATGTTTTTCACTTTGTCCGCCACGTCCGAACTGCGCTCCGCCGCTTCTCCCACCGGCCACTTCGGCGAAGGACTCACTCCCACTTCACTGCGAAATTTCGGATTTACCTTGGACAAAAAATCCGTGAACACGTAGTTGGATCCCTTCCCCGCAGGGCGGTTGATCACCTTGATCGCGAGATTCGGGAGGAGCACGTCCGGATTCAGCTTCGCGATTTGCGGCGCGTTCCACGTCTTCACATCGCCCAGAAAAATGTCAGCCAACACGTCGCCGGAAAGCCGCAGCTCCCCATGAGTCGGGCAGGCTGTAAGTCAGTACGATGCCGATGAGCACCACCGGCAGTTCGTCCAAGCTGCCGTCTTTGCGCTGCATTGCTGTCAGTGGTGCTTCGCCTGCGCCGAAATCGCTTGCGCCGCGTGAAATTTCCTTGATGCCTTCGCTGGTGCCGATCGGAAGATAGCGAATTTGAATATTCGCGTCGCGCTTGCCGAACTCTTGTGTCCACCGGGTGTAAAGAGGAGCGATCCGGATCCCACCAGCACAATGGAGTTCTGCGCCTGCGCTGAGGCGCTGAATAACGCGAAAGCGAAAAGTGGCAACAGCGAGACTTGCCCAAATAAATGCCAACCGGAAAATCGCCGCGCCATGTTCGGTGCCGGGAACGTGCGAAACACTTTTTCGTATTCCTCCTGATCCTGGCCGGGCTATTTCACGCAAACCCGTGCCATTGGCCGTTGCGCACTCAAGTCGGCGGATGACCGTAACTTACCATCGTTACATCCAGCCAGCCTGCACACTAGGAACGCCCCGGGCGCGATGGGGAGCTATGCCCGAAGCTGAACGAGATCCCATCGATCAACGGATTATTGGTAACGAAGTGCGGTCAGAGGATCGAGACGTGTCGCGCGTTTGGCTGGGAAGTAGCAGGCAGCGAGCGCGACAATGAGATGAGTAACACCGCGACGGAAAGAATCGTCAGGGGATCGACCGGACGGACACCGTAGAGAAGATTGGCGAAGTAGCGCGTGAACACGAGCGAACCGGCGACACCCAGCGCGAGGCCGACGAGAATCATCACCGCGCCTTGGCCAAGGACGAGCCGCAGAATATCCGAAGGCGCTGCGCCGAGAGCCACTCGAATACCGATTTCGTGAGTGCGCTGCGCGACGAAATAGGATATGACGCCGTAAATGCCAATTGTAGCAAGCACCAGGGCGATCGCCGCGAAGATTGCGAGCAGCGTCATATTGAAGCGCGGAGTTTCGATCGAATCATCGAGGCGCTGCGTCATCGTCGTGATGTCGAAAACAGGCTGCGCCGGATCAATGGCCCCGAATTGGGCGCGAACGAGCGAAACCAGACCTCGAGGATCCTGCTCGGTGCGGATGACAATGGAGGCTAAGTTGGAGTTCTCTCCGTCGTAGGGCAGGTACACTTGAGGCTCTGCAGGAACACGGAGGCTGGCATAGCGCACGTCACCTACGACACCGACCACGTCGCTCCAGGGATCGGTGGGTGCTCCCAGGCGCACACGTTTTGACAGCGGCGCACCGGCGGGAAGAGAGCGCTGCGCGAAAGCGGCGCTGACGATGATCGCGTGCGAATCGGGCGCGAGATCGGATGGGGTGAACGATCTCCCGGCGAGTATCGGGATGCGCATCGTTTGAAAGTAGTCTGGACTGACCTGCTGATTAAGCACCATCGGCGAAGTGCCAGGCGGAGGTTCAGGATGTCCTTCCACGAGGAAGGACGAGCTTCTCCAAAAACGGGTGAAAGGGAGCCGGGTGGTGACGGCGGCGGAGCGCACGCCGGGAAGCGTCCGCACGTGGTCCAGCACCTGCGAGAAGAAAGCCTGCCGCTGCGGGTTGCCGGAATATTTTGCGGCGGGGAGTTCCGTGCTGACGGTGAGCAGGTTCGCGGGCTCGAAACCGGGAGCGACGCTCGACAAGCGAACAAAGCTACGAATCAGAAGCCCCGAGCCGATTAGCAACAAGAATGCCAGCGCGAACTCCACTGCGACTAACGCGCTGCGCAGCCCGTGCTGAGCATAAGAGCCGCTAGCGAATGAGCCGCCATCCTTAAGGGTATCGTTCACGTCGGGTTTGGAAGCCCGGAATGCGGGCGTGAGGCCGAAGAGAATGGCGGTGAAACAAGTGATGGCGAGCGCAAATAGCAGCACCGGCCCATCAATGGAAATAGCCCCAATCTGAGTGATCGCGGCAGGCAAGGAGATGCGCAGAATTTGAACACCAATGGCCGCAAGCACTAATCCTGCCGCGCCGCCCATGGCCGCGAGCGCCGTGCCTTCAAGGAGCAATTGCTGCATCAGCCGCGCGCGACTGGCACCGAGGGCGGCGCGCACGGCCAGCTCCTTGTGGCGACCCGCGGTGCGAACCAACTGGAGATTGGCGACATTTACGCATGCGATCAGCAGCACGAGTAGAACGGCAGCCAGAAGAACCAGCAGCGCTGTACGAACATCTCCGACGATCTTTTGGTGCAGAGGTATGACTTGCACTTGCAAACCGTCGCGCATGTGAACGAATGGCGCGGGGATCGCCGAATTGGATTGCAGGGCGAGCGTGGCGAGGTCAGCGCGCGCCTGATCGAAAGAGACTCCCGGCGCCAGGCGGCCGATCACACGCACCAGGTGCATCGATCGCGCGCCCCAATCAACTTTCGCAGGGAGCTGAAACGGGAGCAAGCACTGGGGATCGCGGCTCTTATCGGGAAAGTGGAAGCTCGCCGGAAGCACGCCCACGATTGCGTAGAACCGGCCGTCGAGTTCGATCGATTTTCCCACCATGCCGGAATCTGCATTGAATTTGCGGCGCCAAAGCGAGTCGGCGAGCAGCACCACCGGCGGACCGTCGGGCCGGTCTTCGTCGGGCAGAAACGCGCGACCACGAAATGGTAGGACACCGAGAACGGTTAAGAAATTGGCGGTGACAGCTGTTGTCTCGATTCGCTCGGGCTCGCCCGCACCCGTGAGATTAGCCTGTCCGCCTCCATCGTACGCAGCGATCGCTTCAAAGGTGCGATTGTTCGTGCTCCAGTTCGTGTATTCGGGATTGGGGACGACCCAATCGTTCATATGGGGCATGAATTCATCGGCCCACACCAGACGCGATGGATCATGATACGGGAGCGGCCGTGCCAGAGCCGCGTTGACCACGGAAAAAATCGCGGTCGTCGCGCCGATGCCCAGCGCAAGTGCGAGCACGGCGACGGTGGCGAAGCGGCGGTCTTTGCGCAGGCTGCGGGCTGCGTAACGGAGGTCACGAAATACGTTTTCCAGGCGTGTTTCCCAGCGGGTGTCGCGGACTTCTTCTTTGACGCTGTCCAGGGTGCCGAATTCCAGGCGGGCGCGGCGGCGGGCTTCTTCGGGCTGCATGCCGGCGGCTACGTAATCGGCGATTTGACGGTCGAGGTGAAATTGCAGCTCTTTGTCGAGCGATTTTTCTCTTTGTGATTTATGAAACGCCCGGCGAATCCGGTTCATGGCTGCGACTCCTTCTCTGGCGCGCGAAGGAACAGGCCGACGGCGTCGCAGAGACGCTCCCATCCGGCGACTTCGGCGTCCATTTGACGGCGGCCCTTCTGGGTGAGCGAATAGAACTTGGCTTCGCGGCCGGTTTCCGATTCCTTCCATTCGGCTTGCAGCCAGCCGCGGTCCTCTAGGCGATGCAGCGCGGGATACAGCGAGCCTTGATGGATCTGGAAAAAATCCTTCGAAATTTGGCGAAGGCGTTGCGCGATCGCGTAACCGTGGCTGGGGCCTAGCGCCACGACCTTCAGGATCAACAGGTCCAGGGTTCCGCGCAGCAGTTCTGTTTTTGGCTCGGCCATGGCCATACCTAGAAAGCCGACATATACACCGCTGGCGACGTGATGTCAACGCGAAGTGTTGATTCGAACCGAGAAGCGCAGGATTCGGAGTGTGACCTTGAAAGAAATATTTTTAGTTGAGGGACCCGGCAGAGCGCGCACGACCAGCGGCAGGTTTGGGCGGACGTGCTTTATGAATGGTAGCCGCGAGGGTGGCTTTGCTGCCAGCGCCAGGCTGAGGCAATGATGGAGCGGAGATCGGATTTCATCGGGACCCAGCCGAGGACGGATTTTGATTTTGTGGGATCGGCGATGAGCCGAGGAGGATCGCCCGCGCGGGGCGGCTCGACGCGAATGCGAATGTCGCGACCGGTCACTTGGCGCGCGCTTTCGATGACTTCCAGGACGGAATAGCCACGGCCCGTGCCGAGATTCAGATAGTCGGATGCACCGCCGCAGCGCAAATGGCCGAGGGCGCGGATGTGTGCGTCGGCCAGGTCGACCACGTGGACGTAGTCGCGGATGGGCGTGCCATCCGGAGTGGGATAATTATTTCCGAAGACCGCGACCTCGGGCGGTTCCTTTGCAGCTGCCGACAAAATGCAGGGAATCAGATGCGATTCCGGGTCGTGATGCTCGCCGCATTTTTCGGTGGCGCCCGCAGCGTTGAAGTAGCGCAGCGAAACAAACTTCAAGGCGTAGGCTAGGTCGAAAGAATACAGCAGGCGTTCCATGAATAATTTCGACCAGCCGTAGGGATTCACGGGCCACTGTGGCTCGTTTTCGGAGATGGGGATCTGCTTCGGATCTCCGTAAGTAGCGGCGGTCGAGGAAAATACCACGCGGCGCACTCCGGCTTCGACCAGCGCGTTCATCAGGGCGATGCCTTGCTCGACGTTGTTCTCGTAATACCAGGCGGGGTTCTTCACGGATTCGCCGACGAAGGTGACAGCGGCGAAATGGATGCAGGATTCGAGCTGGTGTTCGCGAGCGATGCGCGCGAGCAGAGTGCGGTCGCCGATATTGCCCTGGTAGAGCGGGATGTCCTTGTCGAGCGACGGACGATGACCGCGCAGCAGATTGTCCAGGACCACGACCCGCTCGCCCGCAGCGCGCAATAGTTCCACGGTTACACTGCCGATATAACCGGCACCTCCCGCGACGAGAATCGCCATCAGCCATCCTTCGAGTCTGAATTTGCAGCACGATTGCGCGAATGCAGCCGCGGATTACTGTACTACGCGCGGTGTGAATGCGGAGTGAGGAATTCGGACGTGGTGAGCGAAAAAACAAGCAAGGTCAAACGCAAATTCGAAATCAAAAGCTACTGCGAAAGAGTCGGCGGGACGCCGGCGCAACCAAAGGCCGGGGCGCGCTTGACACAGCTGCGCGGCAAGTCAGGCGCGGTTGGGATTGTAGCGGATGCAGTAGAGCAATCCGATGATAGCCAGGACTCCGCCCCACCATACGCTCGCGTGCAAGTCGTAGAGGACTACTTTGACCGCGGGCGGATGGGAAATCTGGTAAAGTCCGGCGCCGAAGATCAGCACACCATTGACCAGCAGCGAAACGCCTATGAAGAACCAGATTGAAATTGTTCCGTCAGATCGCATGAGCCTCACCAGAATATAACGTTGAGTGCAATGAAAACGATGGCGACGACCACGGCCCAGAATGCGGGTTTGTGATAGAGCGGAACCTGCGCTTCGGTGGGAATTTCCGTCGCGCCATAGACCAGGCCGACTAATTCACTTTCGGGCCTGGGCTTCGTGACCATGCTAACTGCTACCGTCACCACCACGCAGATGATCCAGGACCAGAGGCCGCGATACATATTTTCCGCCATGTCCTTGGCGTCGCTGGAAAGCGCGACGTAACGCAACGCCGTAGGATCGAATTTAACCCACGCCCACATACCGACGGAGGAGACTGTGCCGGCCAGCAAGCCCCAGAATCCGCCCGCGGCCGTGGCGCGTTTCCAGAGCATGCCCAGAATGACGGTGCCAAAAAGCGGGGCGACGAAGAAACTGAACAGCGCCTGCACGTAATCCATGATGCTGAGGAACTGCATCACCAGGTACGCCGTCCCGATGCTGATCAGCACGCCCAGGATCGTGGACCAGCGGCCCATCAGCACGTAATGCGCGTCGGTAGCTTTCTTTTTAATCAGGGCTTTGTAGATGTCGTAGGTCCAGACCGTAGAGAACGCGCTGACGTTGCCTGCCATTCCGGACATGAAGCCGGCGATGAGCGCGGTGATGCCGAGGCCCAGCAATCCTGGGCCGCAATAACGCGCTAGCATGAGGGGCAATACTTCGTTGTAGCTGTGTCCGCCGCTGGCGACCGCGGCTGCTTCGCCAGTGAGTTTCATCGGCAGCACCGCGAGGCCCAGCAGGCCGGGCAGAATTACGATGAAGGGCACGAACATTTTGAACGCCGCGCCGATGATCGGCGCCATTTTCGCGGCGCGCAGATCTTTCGCAGCCAACACGCGCTGCACCACCAGGAAATCCGTCGTCCAGTAGGCAAATGAAATCACGAAGCCCAGACCGAAGACGATTCCCGTCCAGTGAATCCCCATCGGATTGTCTTTGAACGAGCCGAGCGTGGACCACAGGTGCGTGTATTCGACGGAAGCATTCTGCGCGACTTTGAGTTGCAGGGCTTTCCAGCCGCCGGCTTCGATCAATCCGAGAATTGGAATCAGCAACGCGCCGGCCCAGATCAGGATGAACTGCAGCACTTCGTTGAAAATTGCGGAGCGCAGGCCGCCGAGAGTCACATAGACGGCGACGGTGACGGAGGAAATCCAGATGCTGAAATTGATGTCCCATCCCAGGACGACTTTCATCACCAGCGCCATCGCGTACATGTTGATGCCGCTCATCAGCACGGTCATGAACGCAAAAGAGACCGCGGAAAGCGCGCGGCTGGCTTCGCCGAAACGTAATTTCAGATATCCCGGCACCGAGTGCGTCTTGGAAATGTAATAGAACGGCATCATAACCAGGCCCAGGAACAACATCGCCGGGATCGCGCCGATCCAGTACCAGTGCGCAGCCAAAATGCCGTATTGATAGGACGCCGCGGCCCAGCCCATCAGCTCCAACGCGCCCAGGTTTGCGGAAAGAAAACTGAGGCCGGCGATCCATGCCGTCATTTCGCGGCCGGCGAGGAAGAAATCCTCGCCGGTGTTTGAGCGGCCTTTCAGGTAGAAACCGATGGCCAGCACGAGCACGAAATAAAAGACCACAATCACCAGATCCACCGGCGCCAAACGCACCAAGCGATCTCCGGCGAACATCGCCAAGCCCAGATTCATCATTCGTTTTCCGCCTGTGTCGCGCCAGCCCGGGATGCCGGCTATCTCCAAGCTGTGAACTGAAACTTTAAGGCAAAGACTAACACTAACCGGCACAATTACTTGAGCCTTGCAAACGCAAAGTATCCGAAAAGGAACGTTGAGCGCGCGATGAGGCATCGCCAGCGCCGTGAAAATCTCCGCACGATCCGCGTTGCAAGTATACGTTTACCGGATAAGGGGATTTAGCACACGCCCTGCTCCGACGTCAACTGGGGAATGCGCGCGGGCGCGAATTGGCCACGTTGTGGAAATTTTTTGCGGTGTGCAGCCGGGTCGTTGGGGGGCGGGTCAGAACTAGAAAGTCATGCCCTCAGCCGCTGAACCTTTTGCGGAAAAATTCGGCGGCCACTTGTAGCGTCCTCCCGGAAAGCGGGACCACGATCGGTGATGGTTGCGGCAGCAATCGCGTGGCGCACTCAAGTGCGCCTCTACAAACCCAAAGTCCCTGTGTCATTGCGCCTGTGGTTTTGCGCGCCACGCTTCCGGCACTCCTACTAGCGACGGATTCAGTTCCGCCACAGATGCGCAACCCAGCAGTCTGAGCACGCGCTCGAGGTCGGCGCGGAGAATTTCCAGCGCGCGCACCACGCCGGCGTGGCCCGCTGCGCCGAGGCCGTACGCGTAGGCGCGGCCGACGAGCACGGCTCGCGCGCCCATGCAAATGGCTTTCACGATGTCGGAACCGCGTCGCACTCCGCCATCCATCAACACTTCGGCTTGGCCATTAACCGCCGCGACGACTTCCGGCAACGCGCACAACGAGGCTGACACGGTGTCCAATTGCCGCCCGCCGTGATTGGACACCACGATCCCGTCGGCGCCGCTGTCGATCGCGCGGCGTGCGTCATCGCCAGTGAGCACGCCCTTCACCACCAACGGACCCGGCCACAATTTGCGCAGCCAGCGCAAGTCATTCCAAGTAATCACCGAGCGCGCGAGCGCCGCGCCCACCTCCATCATGGGCATTGGCCCGACGCCGGGCATCACCACATTTTCCAGGCGCGGAACGCCGCCATCGAGCAAGAATGCGGCGAGCCAGTGCGGGTGCTTCAACACGTCCGGAATAAACGGAATTTTCGCGAGCAGCGAACTGCCGAGCAGTTCTCTCACGCCGTTGCGCACATCGCGCTCGCGCATTCCGGCGACTGCGGTATCAATCGTTATTACCAGGGCGGAAAATCCAGCCACGCGTGCGCGTTCGATCGCGGCTTCCGCCGGTTCGCGCCCGCCTATCAAGTAAAGCTGATACCAAACTGGTCCGCTAGTTGCAGCTTCTGCTTTCTCGAGCTTGTGTCCGGAAACCGTGGAGAGGATAAAAGCAGTGCCGAATTCACCGGCGGCGCGGGCTGCGGCGAGCTCGCCGTCCGGATGCATCAGGCGGCTGTAACCGACCGGCGCCAGAATCGCCGGAAAAGAAATGTCGTGTCCCAGGACGCGCGTGCGCAAATCGCATTGCTCGAGCGCGACCGCGTGGCGCGGGCGCAGAACCACTTCTTGAAACGCGCGGCAATTTTCGCGCAGCGTCACTTCGTCGCCCGCGCCCCCGTCCACGTAGTCGAATACCGCGCGCGGCAGACGGCGCCGGGCCAGCTGGCGCAAATCCTCGATATTGACTATGCGCGGAGAATCTAGCCGAGCCATTGCCCTCCTTGTTTCTCGCGTTTCACTGCATTGTGCGTTAATCAGGACCCACTGACTAGCGTTCTATCTATCGCCGCGAAAGTACCGTTCAGAGCGGTCAGTCGGCGCGTGAGCCGCTGCGCCACTTCGCGGTATACGGCAGTACGAACAAGTACAGACCGGTGAAAAATTGCAAGGCGAGCGGGAACACCGCCAAGAGGCCCAGCGAGGCCGTATACTTATTCTGTGCCACTGCGACGCCGTTGACGATGACGGCCACCGTGAAGGCAACGGACAACCAGCGGTGGGTCTGCCGAACCCATTTGTTCCAGTTCATTGCACCACCTCCATCAATCAGTGAGTGTGTGTCAACTTGTGCCATAGTAAGTCGCCTAGCCGGAAACTAGAAAAATTCCCTTTACCGGGCGGGGCGTTTATCACGCGCTGTTAGCAGCTGGCAATTGCCGGTGCAGCATAAACGCGTAAAGCATCATGAATGCACCGATGCCTGCGGGGTGCAGAACAAATGAAAGCAGACCTCGGCCAAGTTTTTCCCAAGGGGCCATCCCGAAAGGCGTTGCGCCCGTATTCACAAGCGAGAGCCTACACGCGCCTCGACACCTCCGCAATCAGTTCCGGGAAGGCGCCCTAACTCCCGGTTTTTTGTAAGAACCATTGTTGTCCCGGGGTTTGCAGCTAGATGCCCGCACAGATAGGGGAGAACCGGTACCGCGTTTCTCGCACTGCGATTGCTTTGCATCATCGGCGCGAGCAACATTTCGTCTGCAAATCGAAGGGACTCGCCGCCATCACGCTTATTCCCCATCGAAAATATTCGTCGTCCGGCAAAGACTGCTGCGTTAGTTCAGTGATTTTCGGCGATGCCAAACGCTCGCACCTGTTGCACTGCCTCAGTTACTTTGTCCGGCAAGCTCTTGTTCGCCCACGCTCACAGTCAAGTACCGCCCGATTTTGAAGGTCTCTACTACGTGGATTGAGGCGGTTACCTTCGGGGTGCCGTTTCCGGAAAATGTCAGAGTGCCCGCTTAAAAGTCGTAGTCCCAGCAACGCCACAAAGTAACGCCGAAAGCATTCTTCATTCTTCATTCTTCATTCTTCATTGCGACTGGGCGCTCTGACAGTGAGTGTGCAATTGAGAGCAGAATTGGCTCGCAACTTCCAAACTCCTGCTGAGTAAGAACTGAGAGAGCATCCGGTGTTCCACGTTCACAACGATTACGTGAGACAACGGGCCCCAACACTTCAGAGTTCGAAAATGAGTGGCGGACTAACAGAATTCTGGGACGATCACAAAACGGCTAGAGAGACTGTTTCTCCAACTTTTCATACACACTGGCGAGAGGTTTATTGAATTCAAGAACGTCAGCAGTCAAGAGTCAGGCCGCTCAATTTGATTGACTTTCAGACGATGAACATACATACCGGTCTGTACGTTAGGAAATACGGGAAGAAGCCAATCTAATAAAATGTGGTATATACAGGTCACCTCAGTCCATGTCCAACACTTACGGTATTTCTGACCAAGATGAGCGAGAGATTCGAGCAAGAGACAAAGCTTGCGTGTATTGCGGTATTTTGATGAAGCAACGCCCACACGCGATGCACGCCTCCGGAGCAACCATAGAGCATTTCAATAACGACGGACCCTTCCAAGAAAAATGTAACGTGGCGATTTGCTGTCGGCACTGCAATTCCAGCAAAGGAACCAAGAGCCTCTCCGCTTGGTTCAAGACGCCTTAATGTCACGAGAAGAAAATAAACAGAGAAACGGTTTCAAAACCAGTCAAGGCGTACATTCGCTTGGGCAATCCGTCATAGTCGCAGGTTTATGGCGGTGGTCAGTGCTATGACCGACTTCTCCGGTTAATGCTGCGGTAATCAGGCGTTGACCCGTAGGTCGATTGAAAGCCCGTTCATGCCTGCGATCGTTGCTCTTTATTGCGCATGAGATATAGACTCTTCTTCAAATACAGTTATGTTCCAACGATTCACAGAGAAAGCCCGCCGCGTCATCTTCTTTGCACGCTACGAGGCTGGCGACTACGGAAGCCACTACATCGAGACGGAACATTTGCTTCTCGGGCTTTTGCGCGAAGATCACGCGCTTTTGAAGTGGTTTCCCGGAGAGTTCGACGTAGGTCCGAAAATTCGCGCTGAAATCGAGAAGCGGATCACGCGGGGTGAACGCTTTCCGACTTCCGTGGAGATTCCTCTTACCCAGGAGTGCAAGCGGGTTTTGAAACTGGCTGAAGAGACCTCTGACAGATTTAGTCATCGCCAGATTGAACCAGTGCACCTATTGATCGGTCTACTTCGTGTTGAATCTTCGATTGCTGCTCAAATCCTGGCCGCGCGGGGCGTCAAGTCTGAGCCGATTCAAGAGGATCTCGCAAAGCGGTCAAGCTCGGAATACCGGAGTAGGATCAGACCAAGTGCACTGCTGACAGTTGAAAGCTTCCTCGGCGGTCTCAAAGGTCGTGACTCCGGAGAGCTGATTTTGCATTTCGCCACGAATGCGGAAGTCATCGATGCTTCCGGAAGAGAATGGAGTCTTGAAGAAGTTGCCAAGAGTTTTGAAACGGTCTTCGCTCCATACGCAAAGAGAAACGCAAGCTACGCTATCGAAAAAACGCTGATGGATACAAGCGAACTCTTCATCGCGACTGTTCTCTGGAATAACGCTCTTCTCGCCAGCGAACAACGATCCTGGATGCACCGAATGACTGTGGTCCTCTTCCCCGAAGGCGATGAGTGGAGGATACTTTTGGTTCAGGCGACCCCTGTGCAAGCTCATTAGCATCGGTGTGGCAAATGGACTGTGGCCGCGCGGAGTTCGAGACATCTCCCCAGCTTTTACCAACTTGATTGCATAACAACGTCGGCTCCTTAGACCCGAGTAGACTATGGTTTGTCGATGACCAAAGGCTCGGGAGAAAGGAGCCGAACATGGTCATTATA
>Ga0209420_1000141_pt1 | contig 44640 bp, 32 predicted proteins | sample BlaSpr_A8_OM1_O1_FD_187972 | JGI IMG/M metagenome (GOLD analysis project Ga0209420, IMG submission 187972) | Forest soil microbial communities from Thunder Bay, Ontario, Canada - Black Spruce, Ontario site 2_A8_OM1_O1 (SPAdes) (version 2) | ecosystem: Environmental > Terrestrial > Soil > Boreal...
TTTCGTCGCTTTGCAGCACCAAGCTTCCCTCACGAAAGCTATACAGCGCACCAAAGACTTGTCCGCGGCGTGCGTCGGCGAGGGCCGCGATCAGCCCCGCACGAACCGTGCACTGCGCTGCGATTGCTTCCAGACCACTGACCGCGGCGATGGGCTTCAAATACAGTTCACCCCAAGCCTTGACGGCAGTGAGACCTACGCGAAGCCCAGTGAAAGTGCCGGGGCCCGCCGTCACCGCAAAAAGGTCAAAGTCACACGTTTTCCACTGGATACGGGAAAGCAGCGAGTCCAAATTGCGAAATAGCTTGGAGGAAAATTCTTCTACCGAGGGTTCGAATACATGGTCACGGACTAAATCGTCTTCGAGCGCGGCAACGCCCCCTGCCCTCGTACTCGTGTCCACGGAAAGGATTCGCACAGAACTGGATTGTAGCGGAAGAACGGCTAGGACTGGAAATAAGTACTAGCAATTCGAATGCCAATCGCTAAAGAAAATTCTGGTTAACTCCTTCATTTTGAAAGGAATATCTTGACTCCCTATTCCTGTAGCATTTACAATGTATATATCCTCAAGGGGGCCGGCATGGACTATAAGATTGGCGAGAAAGTAGTCTATCCGAATCACGGTGTAGGAGTAATAGAACAGATCCATTACGGGATGTTGAATGGCCGCAGCGAACGATATTATATGCTTAAGATTGTTTCGAGTGGCCTGAAGGTGATGGTTCCACAGACGAACGCTTTGGCCGTGGGGCTACGTTCCGTCATCCGCAACGCCGAAACCAGCAAAGTCCTGCAGTTCCTCGAAAAGGGCAAATTCAGCTCTCATCCGGATTGGAAGCATCGCTTCAAAGAAAACTCGGAGCGTATGCGCACGGGCTCGTTAATTGAAGTTGCGGCTGTGCTCAAGAGCCTGGTCGCGTTGAGCCGCACAAAGCCGCTTTCCTTCCGCGAAAAGAAGATGCTCGAACGCGCGAAGTACTTGCTCGTGAGCGAATTGGCCACCGCGCGCAACACCTCATCGGAAAATATTGAAGGCGCGCTGGTGAAATCGCTGGCCAAGGCCCATTTGGAAATGCCCGCCATGTCGGAAGCCGAGGCCGTAGAAGCGTAGCGCTCGGTTTCGAAATTTCGCATTCGAAAAGCCCGCACCGTCCGCGCCACCAAGCGCACCGTTGTGGGCCTTTTCTTTGGATTTAAGGAGTTGCACCCAGCGGAAGATTTGGAAAGGCGTTCAGTTCGTTCCCGGCACGCTCCCCATTCGAATACCGCGGAAAGGCCGCAGCGGCAATCATCGCCGCGTTATCGGTGCTCAGCTCCCGGCTGGGAAAGAAAAGCGCGAGGCCGCGACGCCGGGTTTCCATTTCGAAACGCTCGCGCAATTCGCGATTCGCAGCCACGCCACCGGATACGAGGACAGTGTCCAATTTAAACTCTTCGGCTGCGGCTAGCGTTCGGGTGATCAATTCCCCTACCACCGCATGTTGAAAGCTCGCCACTAAATCCAATGTTTGCTGGCTACAAAGGGGGCGAAGCTGTGCGGCTTTTCGAGCGCCGCCCGCCAGAGCTACTTTGCGGGCTACGATCTCGGGCTGAAGCTCGGGGTGCTCGCGCACGTAGTACAAAACCGCGGTCTTGATCCCACTAAAACTGAAATCGTATTGATTGCCTTTCATCTTGGCTGGGCTAAAGCGGATGGCCTGCGGGTTCCCTTTCATTCCGGCCAACGCCGCTGCCGGATCCGCCAAATTGTCGATCACCGGGCCGCCCGGATAGCCGAGCCCTAACAAGATTGCGACCTTGTCATAGGCCTCGCCCGCCGCGTCGTCTCTGGTGCCACCCAATCGGCGATAACGGAGACCGGAGCCCGCGCTGGCTGCGTCACCGCCGGCATGCACCCCGATTTCGAAAAGCAAGGTGTGTCCGCCAGAAACGATAAGGCACACGGCGGGCAAGCGAGGCTCAAGTCCGGAGCGCCGCGCTTCTAGAAGCACAGCATGAACGTGGCCCTCCAGGTGATTTACGGGAACAAGCGGTTTGCCCAGCGAGAGTGCGAGGGCCTTGGCGTATGTGAGACCTACTAGCAGCGAGCCAATAAGTCCAGGACCTTGCGTTACGCCCACGGCGTCCAGGTCGGCGAAGGTCAGGCCCGCGCGCTCCAGGGCTTCGCGCACCACCGGCACGATCTGGCGCAAGTGCTCGCGCGAGGCAAGCTCCGGCACGACGCCGCCATATTTACGGTGAATATCGACCTGCGACGCCACGACGCTCGACAGGATTTCGCGTCCATCCGCAACGACCGCAGCCGCTGTCTCGTCGCAGGAGGATTCAATTCCCAGAATGCGTACGGTCATTTGCTTAGTAACCTGCCGAAAGACGCGCGCCCTTTCGGGTCTGCTGCCGACTGTATGCTAGCATACGCGTTCGGATTGCCCGTTCGAGCGTTTCGAAACTGATTGTAGACTCGACTTCCCTGGGGGAATTTTTCGAATGGCCACTCATGCCCGCGTACGAAAAGCGGTGATCCCGGCGGCGGGACTCGGCACGCGATTCTTGCCCGCCACAAAAGCGCAGCCCAAAGAAATGCTGCCGGTTGTGGATAAGCCGCTGATCCAGTATGCCGTGGAAGAATGCGTCGCGTCAGGGATCGAGCACATCATTATCGTTAACGGAAAAGGCAAAAATTCCATCGAGGATCATTTCGATCTTTCGGATGATCTGGAACGGTTTCTACTCGAGAAAGGCAAGAAGGCTGAAGCAGCTCTGGTGCGCAATATCGGCGAGATGGCGCAAATCAGCTACACGCGGCAGAAGCAGCCGCTGGGACTAGGGCACGCCGTGCTCGTTACGCGCGAACTGGTGGGCGACGAACCTTTCGCCGTGTTGCTTGGCGACGTGATTTTCCCAGGCAAGCATCCGGCGACGCGCCAACTTATCGAAGTCTTTGAAGGGACGGGGATCGGAGCGATTGCCGTCGAAGAAGTGCCGCCCGAACAGACACAACTCTACGGCATTGCCGACACGAAGCCCGGGAACGATGCGCGTTGGGGAGAGCGCCTCTTGGCCATCCGAGACTTGGTGGAAAAGCCACAGCCTTCGGAGGCCCCTTCCAACTTAGCCGTGACCGGGCGTTACGTCCTTCCGCCGGAGATATTCGACCACCTAGAAAAGACCGAGGCAGGTCGTGGAGGTGAGATTCAGCTTACGGACGCCTTACGCGTGCTGGCTAAAGAGCGGGGCTTATGGGCTTACCTGTGCGAAGGCAAGACGTACGATGCCGGAGACAAACTGGGCTTCTTGAAGGCTACCGTCGAAATTGCATTGGAAAATGAGTCCCTCGGCGAACCCTTCCGCGCATATCTGAAAACATTGAAGCTCTAGCCCGTTATAGCCGACCGCGGGAAACGACGGCAAGAGACCTCTGTGGGTATGCCTATGGCACAAAGTGGCTAGAAATTGTCCCTAAATGCTCCGCGAGGACCTTTATTGCTAGCTTGCGCCATATCATGGACCGTTTGGCGAGTTATCCACCCTAATCCTGCCTGAGGGCCACAATTGGATCCACGCCCGCAGCCCTGCGAGCTGGTAAATAGATAGCCAGCGACGCTACGACCATGAGCAGTACACCGGCTAGCAGGACCGAGAAAGGATCCATCGGGTTGACCTGCGAGAGCTGGCTGGCCAGAACGCGCCCCAAGGCCCAGGCGGCTCCACAACCCAAGATCGAGGCCAGCAGACAAAGTTTCAGCCCTCCCTTGAGCATCAGGCGCAGGACATCCCGGCGTTCAGCCCCCAGCGCGATTCGAATTCCGATCTCGCGAATGCGTTCACTCACGGCAAACGAAAGGGTGCCGTAAATTCCCAAAGCCCCCAAGAACAAACCAAAGGCAGCCAACACGCTAATCGAGATCGAACTGAGACGCTCTTGGGAAAGGCTCTGCACGTAGTAGCTTTCCATAGCCGAAACGTCGAACACGGCCGGATTGCTGTCCACGCGGTGGACGCTTTCTTCGACCGGGGTTGTAATGCTGCGCGGATCTCCGCCCGCCTTTGCCATTACGTAGATCTCCTCCGCAGCGGTGGTTTCAGCGTTTTGCGAATATGGCAGGTACCAAGTCTCCCGAGGATGACCGGGATCGCCCGCGTCTTCCACGTCATTCACAACCCCAACGACGGAGAGCCACGGACGACCTGGGCGATTCACGCGCACACGTTTGCCGAGAGCATCCTGAGCAGGCCAATATTTGCGTGCCATCCGTTGGCTGATCACCGCGACACCCGGACTCGATTCCGTATCGTGTTCGTTGAAGATTCGTCCTTCGAGTAACTCGATTCCCATCGCGTCGAAGAGTCCTGGTGTCACCAAGCGATGATTGACGGAGTAAGTGTCCAGCGCCAGGCCGGTGTTCATACCCTCGATTGCGACAGGCGCAGTCCAGTCCCCTCCCCCGAGAGGATTGACGGTAGTGATTCCCGCAGCGGCTACACCGGGCGTCGCCTGTACTTCGCGCATCAAGCGAGCGGCCAGAAGGCGGCGCCCGCTGGCGCTGGCATAAATGGGTGCCGTGGTTGAGACCTTCATCGTGAGCAGATGCCGCGTGTCAATTCCGAGATCTCGATGCATCAGTCTTTGGAAATTTCGAATCATAAGGCCCGCCCCGGCGATCAACGCCAAAGCAAGCGTGAATTCGACAACCACAAACGCATCCATCAGCCTGCGCTCGCCGCGGCTCCGGCTGATGCGCGTACTTTGCCGTACAAGGCCTTCCGTTTGCACCGATGCGCTTCCGAATGCCGGTAGCAGCCCGGCGATGCCACCGGTCAAGAGACACAAGGCGAGGGTCACGATGAGTACCCGAACATCCGTGGTGCGCGCGGTAACACTCAATTGGCCGCCGAAGTTCGATGGCAGGAGCGCATTCGTTAGCGGCCCGGATTGCGCGACGAGGAACAGCCCAACCGCGCCACCGGCAAAAGCAAGCACTAACGTTTCGGTGATGCTGCGCCGGATCAGATCCGATCGTGTGGCTCCGAGGGCCGCGCGTAACTGAAGCTCTCGTCTGCGAGTGACGCTTCTGGCCAGCAATAGATTGGCGACATTGAAACTTGCCAGCAGCAAGAAGAACCCGCTGACTCCCAGCAGTGCGAGCGACGCGCCCTCGCGATTGCCAGCCAGGCTGCGGCGTATCGGCTCGGCCACAAATCCGAAACCGGGCGATGTCTCGGGATGTTCTCTCCGCACTTCCGCAGCGCTAAAGCGCAGCGCTGGCACGGTGGCCGTGATGCCTATATCGCCGGCGAGACGCGCGAAAATCGCGAAGTCTTCGGCCGGACGTGTTTTGGGTAGTGTAGGCACCCAAACTTCGGCATCGTAAGGAAATCGAAATCCTGCGGGCAGCACTCCGACAACGCTGTAAACGCGGCCGTCAAGTGAGAGGGTCTTTCCGAGCACATTCACGTCCTGAGCAAAGCGGCTCGCCCAAAGAGACGATGCGATAACCGCGACACCGCTGGATTCGCCGAGCTTCTGCTCTTGATTCGAGAACCAACGCCCCACGATCGGCTGCACTCCAAGGACGGCCTGCCAGTCATCGGCGCAACCGATCACTTGCACGCGCGCGGGCGTTCCTTGGCCGGTAAGGGTGCGACTTTGTCCGTTGAGCGCAAGCATCGCGGTGAAGGGCTGCCCTTGCCGGCGTTCTTTGAGAATTTCATAATCGGCGCCATGCGCGTTGAACATAATTTTTCCACCCGATGGATCGGAGGCGGACGCCAAAATGCGCACGAGTTGGCTGCTCTTTGGGAAAGGAAGCGGACGAAAGAAAATGGCGTTCGCAATGCTGAAAATCGCCGCGTTACCGCCAATGCCGAGCGCCAGCGTGAGAATAACCACAGCACTGAATGCCGGACTTTTCGAAAGAGAACGAACGGCATATTTCAAGTCAAGCCAGAATGCGGCCATGGGACCTCACCTCCAGGGCAACTGGACTTCGAGACAGCTCCGCTTGGCTTTGCTGGGTGCAAGAATGCTTCCTGAGTGGGGATTTGTAACGTATTCACTTTGCGGCGCTTACGCGAGACCATCGCTGTAAACCGACGACGCTCAGCCCATTTGTGGGAATCGCTCTGGCAGAATCGAACACCGGGAATACGGAGCGGTTGTGGGAAGGCGCTGCGTTTGGACAACTAAATACGGCGCAAACTAATCCTTCTTGCCTGCTTTGGCGGGGGCCTTCTCGGTCTTGGGCTCCTTCTTTTCGGACTTGCCTTTACTCTCGCCCTTATCACTTTTTTCGGACTTCTCAGACTTCTCGGTCTTCTCCGCCTTCTCGCCCGCTTTGTCGCTCTTCTCGCCATCAGAGGGCGTGGCGGAAGAATTCTTGCCGGCATAGTCGGTCACATACCAGCCGGAACCCTTGAACTGAATTGCGGGCGCTGCAGCCTGCCGCTCGCCTTTACCGCCGCACTTCGGACACTTGTGTGTCTCGGGCGCGCTGAACTTCTCGATGAGTTCGAACCGGTGATGGCACTTGTTGCACTCGTATTCGTAAAGGGGCACGTCAGATTCCTCGCGGTCTGATTCGTATGGATTTTAGCATGGTGGGGGCAGTACGTGCCGGTAGCCTGAATGGCACAGCGTGCTAGACTTGCGCCGCCATGACGATCGGTTCGATTCCTGTCCGCCGGCCCGGCGAACTTTATCTGGTGGCTACCCCCATCGGCAACCTAGAAGACATTACGTTGCGCGCATTGCGCACACTCAAGGAAGCCGACCTGATCGCCTGCGAAGATACGCGCCACACGCAAAAACTTCTCGCGCATTATGCGATCGAGAAACGGCTGGTGAGCTACCACGAGCACAACGAGAACACGCGCGCGCCGGAGTTGATCGAAAAGCTGAAAGAGGGCGCACAGATTGCGCTGGTCACCGATGCGGGCACGCCAGTGATATCCGATCCGGGCTATCGCTTGTCACGGCTCTGCATAGAGCACGGGGTCCGCGTGACGCCGATTCCGGGGCCTTCGGCGATCGTGACGGCCTTGGCGGCTTCAGGTCTGCCCGCCGGACAGTTTCTTTTCGCGGGGTTTCTGCCTGCACGCGCCGGCGAGAGGCGCCGCAAACTCACGGCATTGTCGGCGTTGACGGTGCAACCTGATCAGCCAATAACCTTGGTCCTGTACGAGGCGCCGCATCGCCTGGCCGCGACCCTCAATGATGCTGCACAGATATTCGGAGCGCGAAGTGCGGTGATCGCGCGCGAGTTGACGAAATTGCATGAAGAGTTTGTGCGTGGCACGTTGCCGGAGCTTGCGGCCAAATTTCGGGAAAAACCGGTCCGCGGCGAGGTCACTCTGCTCATCGGGCCTGCAGAGCAAAGTTCCGTGGCAGCAGGCACAGGCCCGGGCGGCGCGGCGGCGCTGCCGAAGCGCGTGGCGGAAATCATGCGCCAACAAGGCGTGGACCGCAAAGCCGCGCTAAAGCAAGCAGCACGGGAGTTGGGCTTGGCGAAGCGGGAAGCTTACAAGCTGCTATTGCTCGATCGTGAATAATCGACGCCATTTGACGCGAGGAGTCGCGAGAAAAAACCCTCTACGCGGGCCAACACCTCGGTGGGGGTGTGCGCGGTGTGGACTTGGCGGCGCAGTTCGCTGCCGTTGCGCACGCCGTGTGTGAAGGAGGTGGCGAACTGCTTCATTTTGCCGATGGCATCCGGTAGTTCCGCCGCGATCAGGTCGCGAAAATAGCCGGCCAGCAAATTATAGCGATCCAGTTCGGAAGGCTCGTCATACCTGCCCCTGGCGGTGAATTGCTCGATCTGGCGGAAAATCCAAGAATTTGTGGCCGCAGCGCGGCCGATCATCACGGCGTCACAGCCAGTCTCCCCTACCATGCGAAAGGCATCTTCGGGGCGCTGGATATCGCCATTGCCGATCACCGGGATTGTTACCGACTCGCGCACGGCGCGAATGATGCTCCAATCTGCGTGGCCGGCGTAGCCTTGCGTACGTGTGCGCGGGTGGACCGCAATGGCTTCCACTCCATTCGCTTCAGCCAAGCGCGCCACTTGCGTGGCGACGATATTATTTTCGTCCCAGCCGGCGCGAATCTTGATCGTAAGCGGAATGCGAATCGCAGCGCGCACGGCCTTGAGGATTTCCTCCAGGCCTTTCAAATCGCGAAGCAGCCCGGAACCGCCGCACTTGACAACTTTTTTGGCCGGGCAGCCTAGGTTGATATCCACGAAGTCGAAGCCGAGCTCTTCGCTAAGCGCGGCAGCAGAGGCCATCACGGCGGCATCGGCGCCGAAGATCTGCGCGGAAATGGGGTGTTCGTCTTCGTGAAAATACAAATAGCGAAGGGTGCGCGAAATCTGCCGCGTCAGACCTTCGGCGCTGGTGAACTCGGTCATGATGAGTCCACACCCGCCCAGGCCACGGATCACACGGCGAAAAATCGTGTCCGTGAGGCCCGCCATGGGCGCCAGGACAGTAGCTGGGCGCAGTTCGATATCGCGAACTTTATAGTTGGCGGGAAACATCTAAGGCCATTCACTTTCGGTCGCGTGACGTGACGCTTCGTTCCCACCAGCGAAATCGTCCTGCGTGGTTGACTCGCCGCGTAGAGGTTCCACGTTGCCACCGGAGTCCAGCGGCGTAACGTCGGGCGAGATGTGTCCGAGGTGCCGCGCGAGTTCCGCGCGCGAGCCGCCAAAAAAACCGGCCACGAGCCGTTCGACGGCGGTTTCTCTCGCCTCCTGCGGGCTCAAATGCGCGCTATAGAGATAGGCACGTCCCGACTTCCGGCGCACCACAATGCCCTTGTGGGCCAAGCGGTCGAGGATCGTCATGATCGTGGTGTAAGCGCGAGGGCGCTTGGGGACAAGCGATTGCTGCACTTCGCGCACGCTCGCTTCGCCGAGCGGCCACAACGCGTTCATACAATCAAGCTCAAGCGGCGCGAGATCGAGTATCGAGCGGCGGCGCTTGGCGTTGGGTACTTGCGGATTTTGCGGCGCGGAGCCCATCAGGACGCTCGCGGCGCAGAGCCCGAATTCGGCGCGGCCGGTGCGGAATTGGCGGACGAGGATTTTGATGGAATTGAACCGGCGGCGACGTTGGCCGTACAGCCCGCCGATTGCGCCGGAGCTGTAGCGTCCTGCGGGGTCGTAGGAATCAGAGGGATCTGCTCAACCGTTTGGCTGACGGTGACCGTCTGCTCCGTAGTCGTTACACGCACATACTTTTCCACGCGCAATAAGCGGCGGTCGAGCGCGCCGCTGCGATCGGTCCATTCCTGCTCTCCGCGATCCGAGCCGAGGATCGCGCGAATCGCGCCCATCTTCGAGTCGAGGTCATCCAGATAGTGCAGGATCACTGCTTCCCGAAACATGGGCAATTTCGGAGAGCCGAATTCATACTCGCCGTGATGGCTCAAGATCATGTGCTTAATGAGCGTTCCCAGCTCCACGGGAAACCCGGGAATGGCGTCAACCTTCTTGCCGATCATTTCCACGGCCATGACGATGTGGCCGAGAAGCTGGCCTTCGGTGGTGTAGCCGAGGCCACGGTCATACGAAAGCTCGTAAATCTTGGCGATGTCGTGCAACGCCGCACCAGTAATCAGAAGATCCAGGTCCGCCTCACGGTAGTGGCCAGCCACCGCGACGCACAAATCACACAGGCTGACCACGTGTTCCAGCAAGCCGCCCAGGTAGGCGTGATGCATGGTCTTCGCGGCCGGGGCACGGCGATAACGCGCTTCGATCTCCATGTCTTCCAGCACCGAGCCAAGCAACTGGCGGAGCCACGGATTGCGCACGCTTTCCGCATGGACGCTCAGACGCTGCCACAGGTCGTCCACATCGGCAGGCGTGTGCGGAAAAAAATCGGCTACATCGACCTCGTTGAGTTCCGCGCGCCGCACCCGGTCAACCATCAACTGCGGACGATTGCGATAGATCTCCACACGCGCTTGCACCTTCACAAAGTCATCGCGCGAGAAGCCGCCGGCGACATCCTCGAAGCCCGTCCACATGCGCGCCTCGACCGTTCCGGTACGGTCGCCAAGCTCCAGTCGAAGATAATGGCGGCCTTCGCGGGTGGCGCGGATTTCCTTTTCATGTACCACGAAAAAGGATGTGACCGGTTGGTCGGCTGCGAGGTTGGCGACGTAGCTTGATTTCATTTTGGGTTGCGGCAACTCGTTTTTAGAAAATCTTCAGAAACTTCTTTTTCTTTTGCGTATTTTGCGCGGAAGCTTGCTGCTCCTTCTTCGGAGCTTCCGGCGCTTCCTCAACGATGGCCGTGCTGGTCGCTACCGCGGCGCTATCCACATATCCGGGATGCACGATCACGTAGCTATCCTGCCGCAGGGTGTTGAGATACTCACGCACGCGCGGCTCCATCATTTGCGCCTGCAGGCGGTTCTCGATCTGCCCTTCCACTTTTTCGAGCGGCTGCAGCCCGGCCTCGTAGCGTTCCTGTACCTGCAAGATCACGAAGCCATCTGGGATGCGGATCACTGGGGTCATTTCGTTGCGGTTCAGCTTAAAGACCATGTCGTAAGCGTGATCAAGAGCACCCGGCTGGAAGGAACCGAGTTCGCCGCCCTCCTTCGCGGTGCTGCCATCCGAGAAATGCTTGGCCAATCCGCCGAAGTCATCGCCATTGACGGCAACACGTTGCCGCAAATCTTCGGCCTTCTGCTTGAGTTTGGCGACGTCTGCTTCGGGCTTGTCCTTGGTGCTCACAAAAATTTCACGCAGATAGACCATTTCCGGGGATTCGAACTCGGCTTTGTGCTGACTGTAGTATTCCACTACCTTCGCATGATCAAGGTTGATCTTGGACTGCACCTCGCGCCGAATAACTTCCTGCACGAGAATGTGGTCGCGGATCTTATTCTTGAAATCGTCATAGTTGATACCTTGCGACTCGATCTCCTTTTCCAGCGATTCGAGGTCAGGCAGACTGTTGTTCTTATTGTTCTCCTGGCGGATGCGGTCGAGTTCCTTTACGACGTCGGTCTCTACGGTGATACCGAGGTCCTTAGCACGCTGCACGAGCAGGGCTTGATCAATCAAATCGCGCAGGACATTCTTCTGCACTTCTGCCTTGGTAGCCGCTAGCTGCTCTGCGGAACAGCCTTGGCATTCGTCCTGCGCCTCCTGAGGTGCGTTGGCTAACGCTTCCTGATAGTCCACGGTGGTGACGATGTCGTCGTTTACGCGCGCGACGATATCCTCCACGACGGTGCCTTGAATCGGCGCCGCAGCCGGGGTGGCAGGCTTCGCGGTCGTCTGGCCGGGCGCGGTACTTTTTACCGGAGCGTGCGTAACCGGAGGAGTGGCCTGCGATTGCGAAGGCGGTGGCGTCTGGGCATAGACCGATGCGTTCGCACACAACACTGCCGCGCCAAACACCATCCAGCGAAATTTCATGATGATTCCCCCAGTCAAGAAATTGTAACGCTACGTTTGTAGTTGTTGCAATAGATTCGTGATCACCCTTGCCAGAGGCTCTTTTCCCCGTTCGACCGTAACCCACAGCAGGCCAGAGGGATCAAGCCGCAACCCTCGGCGTGACCTCAACAGAGTGACGAGCTTTTCGGGCGTTACCGGCGTCTGCGGGTGAAATTTCAGGCTCACTTGCGGCCCGCGCCGTTCAATCGCCGCCACAGCCATTTTTTCCGCTTGCGCCTTCAACAATGCGTAATCCAGCAGATTTCGGATTGCGGGCGGCGGCGGGCCGAAACGATCTTCGAGTTCTTTGAGCACCTCGTCCCGCTGCGCTTCGCCGGCGACCTCAGCAATGTGTTTGTACGTTCTCAGGCGAAGGTTTTCGCTCGGGATGTATGAGGGTGGGATGCGCAAATCCACACCCAGGTTGATCGTAGCGCGCAATTCGACGGGGGCCGCTTCACCCTTTATTTCAGAGACGGCGCGCTCCAGCATTTTCGAATAGAGGTCAAAACCGACGGCATTGATATGGCCGTGCTGCTGGCGGCCGAGCAGATTCCCCGCCCCCCGAAGTTCGAGATCGAGAGCGGCGATTCGGAACCCAGCGCCGAGGTCACTGAATTCTTTAAGTGCCGCGAGCCTACGCCGGGCGATCGGCGTGAGCGACCCGCCGGGAGCGACGAGCAGATAAGCGTATGCGCGCTGGTTGGAACGGCCAACGCGACCGCGCAACTGGTATAGCTCGCTCAAGCCGAAGCGATCCGCACGATTGATGATGATGGTGTTGGCGCGCGGAATATCGAGGCCGTTCTCGACAATGGTGGTGGAAACGAGCACATCCACTTCATCTCGTACAAATTTGAGCATCACCGCTTCGAGCTCGCTTTCGTGCATCTGGCCGTGGCCGACGACGATTCGCGCTTTGGGAACGAGCTTTTTGATGAGAGCGGCCACGGAGGCAATCGATTCCACGCGATTGTGGATGAAGAAAACTTGCCCCTTGCGGTCCATTTCTTCTTGCACGGCGCGGCGAATCAGATTTTCGTCAAACGGCGAAACTACAGTCTGAATGGCCAGCCGGTCTTTCGGCGGAGTTTCGATCACGCTCAAATCGCGGATCCCCGCTAGCGACATGTGCAGCGTGCGCGGTACCGGCGTTGCGGAGATGGTCAGCACGTGCACATCTTTGCGCAGTTCCTTAATGCGCTCCTTATGCGCGACGCCAAAGCGCTGCTCTTCGTCCACGATCAGCAGGCCCAAGTCATTGAACTTCACGTCCTTGGAAAGCAACCGGTGGGTGCCGATGACGATATCCGCTTGTCCGGCTTGAAGCCCGGCGAGCGAGCCCTTTTGTTGTTGCTGCGTGCGGAAACGGCTCAGCATCTCGACGCGTACGGGAAAAGCGGCGAAACGGCGCCGGAACGTTTCATAGTGTTGGAACACGAGCACGGTGGTAGGCGCGAGCACAGCTACCTGGCGCCCATCGCCGACGGCCTTAAATGCGGCGCGCATGGCGACCTCGGTCTTGCCGTAGCCGACGTCTCCGCACAGCAGCCGATCCATTGGGACGGCGCGCTCCATGTCCCGTTTGACGTCTGTGATCGCGGTGGATTGGTCGCGCGTCTCGTCAAATTCGAATGCGTCTTCGAATTCCTTCTGCCAGGGCGTATCCACCGGAAAGGCGTGCGCGCCGGTTAGCTTGCGCTCAGCATAGAGCCGCAAAAGCTGATCGGCCATTTCGGCCAGCGATTTCTTGACGCGCGCTTTCCGGGTGGCCCAGCCGGTCCCTCCTAGTTTATCGAGCTGCGGAGCGACGCCTTCGACAGCGCGGTAGCTTTGCACCAGGTCCATGCGTGCCAGCGGAACGTAGAGACGCGCATCGTCCGCGTAACGCAACAGCATGAATTCGCCCTGCGCGCCTTCGCTTTCGAGCTGGCGTAACCCGTCGAATTGGCCGATGCCGTGATCCACGTGCACGACGTAGTCGCCGGGCTTGAGTTCCGAAAAATCGCTAAAGAACGAGCCAGTCTTCGCGCGTGCCTTTGTAGGCGCTGCGGGCCGCACGTCGAAAACGTCAGACGTCCCGTAGATCGTCATGCGGCTATCGGGAAAGGCCACGCCTTCTTCGAGCGGCGTGCGCGCTAACAACAACGCGGGCACCGTTCCTGCGGTGGAATCCTCGGCCAGACGGGCGCCGGCGGCGCTCTCATCCACTTCGGCCAGGCGATAAGCCATTTCGTACTCATGGCAAAGATCGGCAAAGCGTTCGAGTTCGCCAAGCGTGGCCGCGGAAATCACGACCTGTTCGCCGGCAGAAATGCGCCCGCGCGCTTCGGCCATAAAGGCCTGAATGTTCCCGTGATACTTCTGCGTAACCTGGGTTCGAATGCTACGGAGCGGAAAGCCATCGGAGCCTTCAAGCGCGAGTTGCTCGATGCTCAGCCGCTGCTGTTTACGCAAGGCAGCTTGCCAAGTAGGTTCGTCCCAAAACCCGGCGGGCCCTTCGCCGGCGGCACGACCTTCTTCCTCGCTGGGTTCCGAGGACTGTGGCGCGGGGCTGACGTCGCGCAGCTTCTCGCGAATCTCTTCGGTTGCGGTTGCCAGGGCGCTGGGCTCATCCAGGATCACGAGCGGGCGATCCGCCAAGTCGAACAAGGTACCAAGTTCAGCATCCATGGAGGCGCCATCGTGATTATTTCCGTCGCGAGCAGTTCGCGGATTCTCGAGCAGGGGCGGGATCACGGCCCGCTCGACGGGGCGGACGGACCGTTGCGTATCCGGATCGAATTCGCGAAGCGATTCGATGGCGTCTCCCAACAGTTCAATGCGGAGAGGACGCGCCGCTTCGGGCGGGAAAATGTCGATGATGCCGCCGCGTTGCGCGTATTGCCCGGGCATCTCGACCATTTCTCCACGAATGTAGCCGGTAGATTCGAGATGCTCGATCAAATCGTCGAGCGCGAGATCCATATCCCGCTCTAGGCTGCGTGCCAGACCCGCATAGGCAGCGCGATGGCGGTACTTCGAGAGCGCAGCCGCCATGGGGACCACCAGCATCGCCGCTTCGCCGTTTACGAAATGCCATAGGGCCAAGGCGCGCGATTCGAGAATTTCAGGGTGCGGCGGAACGCGCGAACCGGGCTCGATCGGGGGCAATTCCAACACCTGGGAGGAAACGCTGCTGGATGCTCGGAGGAAATAGCGTAAGGGCTCGATTAACGCTTCAGCCCGGGCATCGGATTCCACGATAAGAATCGCGGGACGCCGAAAAATTGCCAGCAATTGGGATATTACGATGGCCTTTGCGGGGTCGGTGAGACCGCCGAGGCGCACTTCTGCCACGCCCCGCCGTAAATCGTCGAGGGTCGCGTCGACGGCCTCAAGCCGCAGTACGCGAGACAGCAATTCATCCACAGAGGAAAGAATCATCTACGCAAAAGTCGATCAAACGGTCTATCGACGGCCAATTTATCTTCGCTTCGGCAAATGGGCGACCTTCTCGAGGATCGCGGTGGTAGAAAATCCCGGCATAACGGGAATCGAGATCACGCGGCCACCCGCTGCCTCCACTTCCTCGCGACCCACGATCTGTCCTGGTCCCCAATCCGCGCCCTTCACGAGAACATCGGGCACAATCCTGGCAATCAGCTCCCGTGGGGTGGCATCGTCAAAGATCGTCACGTAATCCACACACTGCAGCGAAGCTAATAGCTCCGCCCGTTCCTCTTCCGGCGTCACCGGGCGGGACGGGCCCTTGTTGGCGCACACGCTGGCGTCGCTATTCACCGCGACAATTAATAAATCCCCGAACGATCGGGCCTCTTCCAAGCATCGAATATGGCCGGGATGAAGAAGGTCAAAACAGCCATTGGTAAAGACCAGGCGTTCGCCGTGGCCCTTGCGCGCGGCGGCCTGCAGAATCAACTCGTCTTGCCGGAGAATGATGCCCATCAAGGGGTCGCGGGAACTTCAATAGATAGAGCCCGTAAAGTTCATCTTAACACGCGAGGGAACCTACGGTGACACGTCGGACGGAAGTGATTCTGGCGATAGCCGGTGGGGTGCTGATGCTGGCGGGAGGTACGCTCACGCGCAAGAACCGCCTGCCGGTCCGCAGTATCACGCTAAATGACGTATGCCACACCCCGGCAACCATCATCGAGAGGAGAATCGACTGGATTCCCGAAGGCGCTTCGCTTTCTTACAACGCGATCGTGCTGCATGGCCTTTCTGCGAACCGGCGCGTGATGTATTCGGTGGGACAACGGCTCGCGGAGACCGGGATTCGCGTGTACCTGCTCGATTCCCCGGGCGAAGGCGATAGCAAAGAGCGGTTTTCTTTCCGCAATGCCGAACGATGCGCAGAGGAATCGATTGCATCGCTGGCCCGCTCCGGACAAATTGAAATGAACCGCACCGTTTTCGTGGGGCATTCGCTTGGCGGGGCGATCGCCGTACGGCTTGCGGATGAATTTCCGGATGCGGCGGGAACGATTGCGCTTTCACCTGCGCCTTTGGTATTGCCGCGGCGCATTCCAGCAAATCTGCTGATCGTTAGCGCACAATTTGATCCGCCGCAGCTCGTGTCCGCGGCAAAGCAACTTCTCTCGTCCGCCGCGGGCCCACGCACTGCGGACGCGGACTTCCAACAACGCCGCGCCGTGGGGTTTATACGCGTCCCCTGGGAGATGCACAGCAGCGTGCTACTGCAGTCGCGAGCGACTTCGGCGGCCACGGACTGGGCGATTCAGGCACTCGGCATTCCCGCGCGAGGCCCGGTGACGCGACACGAAGGCTTGGCCCTACTGGGCTGCGTGATCGCACTGGCCGGGTTGTTTTTACCTTTTCCGTTAGCGGCCACGCTGGTCTGCCGGGTGTTTGGGTCGCGTTCTGCTCGTGCACAGTCTGCCAATTCGACGGGCGAACGGTCCGCTGCGCTGCACGGTCATTTTGGCGCGGGCGCGATTTTGCTGCGTGGGCTGGTGGTCGCGATCGTCGCCGCCGGACTGCTTATTCCCGGCGTGCCGCTCCGCGCGTTACACCTCTACGGAGCGGATTATCTGACTTCGTTTCTCATTTTCGCCGGGCTGTTACTGCTCGCCTTGCTTCCGCGTGCGATTAGAGGCGACGCAGGTATGGGCACGGGAAACGTAATGGCGGGAGGGGCGCTGGGATTGCTCTCCGCAGTGATGCTCGGAGCGGCGTTGAATTGGCAAGTTTTTGACTTCTGGCCAAATGCGCCGAGGTGGTGGCGGTTCGCGCCGCTGGTGCTGGCGTGTTGGCCCTATTTTGCCGCCGAGGAATTGGCGCTCGGACCTCCGCGAAACGCCGGCAATTTCGGACGTTGGGGCGTGTTCCTGGGCCTGCGTATCGAGCTTTTCCTGGCGCTAGCGCTAGGCTACTTCGGTTTCCGCAGCGGACAGTTTCTCCCGTTGCTGCTGGCGCCGGCGTTGCTGATTCTTTCCATCGCGCAGCGATTTGGCGGTGACGCTTTGCGACGGCGGACCGGCTCCGCAGCGGCAGCGGCAACTTTTGATGCTATACTTGCAGCGTGGTTCCTCGCTACCGTGTTTCCTCTACAGTAGCGTTCGCGCATTAAGCGCGTTACATGCCCCAGGCCCGAGAAGTCGCCATCATCGGCGGAGGCCCCGCCGGCTCGATTTGCGCCGAGCGTCTTTCACGCTCCGGATTTGCCACAACCCTTTACGACGAACATCTCGCCTGGGAAAAGCCCTGCGGCGGCGGACTTACGCAAAAGGCGTTAGCGGCGTTTCCTTTTCTGCTCGCCGGTGCGCAACCCAAAAAGCCCGTGAACGATGTGGAATTGATCGCCTCTGACGGCGCGCGGGCGCGCTTTCATCTGGATTCGCCGATCGTAATCTTCGCGCGCACGGTCTTGAATGGTCTGCTCCTCGATCGCGCCGCGGCGGCCGGATGTGATGTGATTCGCGGGCGCGTAACGCGTCTGGAAACCGAGGGTGAGCGAGCGCGGCTCGAAACTGCTGGCGGATGGCGAGAGGCGGATTTCGTGGTGATCGCCGCAGGAGCTAGGAATTCCCTGCTTCCCTGCGCGCAGAACCTGCCTCCCGAAGATCTCGAGCTTACGCTTGGCTATTACATCCCCGCCGAGGAGAATCTTCTAAAGGTGAAATTTGTGAAGGGGCTGGAAGGTTACCTCTGGTCGTTTCCGAGGCTCGGTCATCTTTCCGTGGGGATTTGCGCGAGCATGCACAAGCACGGTTCGCGGCAATTGCGAGCGTTACTGGACGCATTTGTAAAGGACGAACGGCTCGATATGCGCGGCGCGCAGCTCTACAGCCATGTGCTGCCGTCCCCGAGACGCGAGACGCTTTGCCGCCGGCAAGTGGTAGGCCACAACTGGGCTCTGGCGGGCGACGCGGCCGCCTGGGTCGATCCCGTCACCGGCGAAGGCATCTATTACGCCATGCGTTCCGGCGAGATTCTGGCGGAAGCCCTCATTGCGAACGCACCGGAAGAATATCCGGCCCGCGTGCAGGCCGCCTTCCGGCACGAACTTGAACAGGCCGCCAAGCTTTCGCAGTTTTTCTATCACGGCAAGTTTCTCGGCGGGACCGTGACCTCGCGCATGATCGCGTTTGCCCGCCATAGCGCCACATTCCGGCAAATGCTGGCGGATGTGTTCGCGGGGTCGCAGAGCTATCGCACACTGAAGACACGCCTTTGGAGCCAATTAGGGATCACGCTGGTAGAAACTGCCGGAAGCCTGCTGCGGCCAGCCGCAAACGCCCCTGCCGAAGCGGAAGCGTAAGACTTCCTTCGTGAGTTCGAAACTCCCCTGGGAATCGATGAATCAGAGAGAGGGACGCCGGGCTACAACCTTGCGCGGCGGAGGCATGGGCGGCACGATCGTGGCCATCTTGCGGATCATGGCCAGAACGAGGCGTTTATCGCCATCGGAAAGCGTGGAGCTGTATTTCTTGATTTCGGAAAGAAAGCGGATCTCGTCTTCGGAAAGCTCACCCAGCATTTTCTGCGTTTCGCGGTCGCGCGGCGTTTCCGCTCCCGGGAAAAAGTCGGCCAGGGCCATGTCCATGGCTTCGGCAATCTTGGCAAGCGTCTCGAGCGATGGCACGGTGTGGCCATTTTCCACCCGGGAGAGATAGCATCGCAGCAAACCTGTGCGGCGTTCGATATCGCCCTGCGACAACCCTCGCTGGCCGCGATAAGAGCGAATCACTTCCCCGATATTTACCTTTGGTTTTTCTTTTGGCACTTTGTTCCCACGATTTGGATCGCGGGTATCTTACGGAGTCGCTCTAGCGCGCGCAAGCGGATTCTTGAATTCCTGCGTCCAAGGCGCGCCGAAAAGTTACCTCCTCGATCAACCGTCCCCTAAATCTAACGGGGGCCGGCGTGGGAAGGTTCGGTAACGAGCGGACGGTCCAGGTGGAATTCGAGGAGTGTTTCGCTCGGCACCTTCACCTGTTCGCCGCGAGTGGTGGCCTGCACCGTGGTGGCCGCGCCTGCTCCGACCCCGGCGCCAATGGCCGCTCCCTTACCGCCGCCCAGAATGGCCCCGAGGATCGCGCCGCCAGCCGTTGCTCCCCCAATGCGCTTGGCCGAGCTTTCGCCACGAGAGCTGCCCGCGAGCGAGTAGTCGCCGGTCACAACGGTGCGCAGCCGGTCGTTGATCGAAATGTCGGTGAGTTCGAGCCGCAACTCAGACTTCCCCTCGATATGTCCTGCGGATTCCGCGGTGGTCAGCCTGCCAAAAACGTCCGCGCCGCGCCGCGCGACAACCACGCCATTCACGACGAGGTCCGCGTCGAGGCTAGCGTGGAATTTGTCGCCCACTTGATTCTTCGAGGAATCGACGCTGTCGATCATCCGAATCAGGAGCGAAGTCCCGGTTGGCACCGTAATCTGATCGCCCGTCGTCGCCATTGGGGGATTCGCAGGAGGTGGCGATGATGGCGGAGGCGGTTCGTTGTGCGGTGGATTCGCCGGAGGCGCGTCCGCGGGGGGAGAAGTAGAAGGTGGAGTATCTGCGTCAGGGTCATTGGTAAAGGTGAGCGAAACAATTTGATCGAGTGGGTATTCTTGCACATCACCCTTCACCGAGAACCGAATGGTCGTCGCCGTGCCGCCTACATACCTACCGACGAGAAGCCGGCCATCTTTCAATTCAAGCGTGTGAGCGGAAACAGAAGCGGCGATCAGCAATATTCCGCACGCGAGCAGCAGGGTCCGGCACCAGAAACGCTCTCTCATGAAAAATCTCCTTCTTCCCCTTCATTTCGCAGCGGCAGGTTGCTGCGAACCCGAATAGACCGTTCGAGTAATTTCCGCCATTACGGCCGAACTCTTGTCCCGATCATTGATCCCCTTCACCAAAATCACGAGCACGAAGGGCCGCGGGACATAGACGATTGCCGCGTCGTGATGGGCGCCGGTGATTTCACCAGTCTTATGAGCCACCACCGTGCCGGAAGGAAGCCCTGCAGGAATGGCTTCGTTGAACGTTTGGCGCTCGAGGATTTCGCGCATTTGAAGGCACGATTCCGGATCGCCAGCGCGATTCTCCGCGATGGCCTTCAGCAAGATCACCAGGGCGCGCGCGGTGGTGGTATTGTTCATGCCTTTTTCGAAAGCTTTTTCATCCTCCACGCCGCGAAGCACTTGCATGCCATCAGCTCCCAAACTCTGAACGCGCGCGCGAACGTTATCCACCCCAAGTTTTTCGATGATGAGGTTCGTGGCAAGGTTGCTGCTGCGGGTGATCATGGCTTCGCAGAGATCCCGCAGCGTCCACTTGGAACCGATGGCCTTGTAGACTTCGGCGTCGGAGTCGTCGTTCACATCAAGGGAGTATGGGCTACCGTCAGCAAGACTCTTAAACTCGTTGTGGATCAGCAATGTATCCGCCAGGCTCAGCTTACCGTCATGCACCTGCGCGAAAAGCTCGATCATCACCGGCACCTTCATAGTGCTGGCCGCGTGGAAGGGTTGGTCTGCGTTCAGGAATAGCTCCTGGCTGCCGTCGAGCATCTGGAACGCAACCCCAACCTCCGCACCGCTCGTGTGGATCAACTCTTCTACCTTTCCACGCGCCGGCGATTCCTGTGCCGGGACCGTACTTGGCGCGATCATCGCCGTGGCCGCTACCAGCAGCACGAGCCATGCGGCCAGCCGTCTGAAATTGTTCATCCGTCCTCGCGAGATTACAGCTCAATCCTGGCCTTTAGCATAACCTGTAGCGCAAGCGGATGGCGACGCCACCAAGCGCAGAGGTATAAGAGCCGCGCGCCCTAGAGCAAAAGGCACGGTTCGCGTTCTTGCTCATCGTATACAATGCCGGAGCACGATCGCAGCACCAGACCCTCAATTCCTGAATGGAGGCATTCGGATGCAATCTTCCCGATCTACGCAGATGGCAATATTTTCCTCGCTGCTGGTTTTTGTTCTGGGGCTCGCGATTTCCGCAGGCGTTAAGGCCGCAGCCGCCGGTCCCTCCGGCTACATGCTCATTAAGACGGTCACGCTTGGGGGCGAAGGCGGATGGGATTATCTGGAAGTGGATGCGGCGACGCATCGCGTATTCATCTCCCGAGGCTCGCACGTGATGGTCACCGAGTCTGACGGACGCGTGGCCGGAGATATTCCTGACACGTCTGGCGTGCACGGCATCGCCATTGCGAATGAATTCAACCACGGCTTCACCAGTAACGGCGGCAGTAACGAGGTAACCGTGTTCGATTTGGGCACGCTCAAGCCAATCACGCAGGTGAAGGTAACGGGAACCGGGCCGGACGGGATACTTTACGACCCAGCGTCTAAGCGCGTATTCACCATGAATGGCCGCAGCGAGGATGCGACCGCGATTGACGCGAAGACGAACGAGGTAGTGGGTACGGTGAAGCTGGATGGCAGGCCGGAATCGGCTGCGTCGGATGAAAAGGGCCACATCTTCATCAACATTGAAAGCAAGAGCGAACTGGCCGAGGTCGATTCAAAGACATTACAAGTGTTGAACACTTGGCCTCTGGCTCCCTGCACTTCGCCTTCCGGCCTGGCCATGGACACGAAGCACGAGCGGCTGGTCGTCGGCTGCCACGACAACATGATGGCGTTTGTGGACGGCACGAACGGCAAGGTGGTGGGGACAGTCTCGATCGGCGCCGGTGTGGACGCGAATCGCTTTGACGAGCACCTCGGCTACGCATACGCCTCTTGTGGCGACGGCACGCTGACCATTGCCCACGAGGACTCCGCAGACAAATTTTCACTAGTCGAGAAAATCGAGACGCAACGAGGGGCGCGGACGATGGCGCTTGATCCGGTTACCGACAATGTGTACGTCGTGACCGCCGATTTCCCGCCACCATCGGCAATACCACCTGCTCCCGCAGGCGGCAGAACGCAACGCCCGCAGCCCGTCCCCGGAACGTTCCGGCTGCTGATCTATGCGCGTTCTTATCCACGCTAGCCCATTTAGCGCTTAGGGCTGCGGCTCTGCGGCAGTGGCACGCGGCTCGTGATGTTCGATGAGCGAGTAGAGCACCGGCATCACGAGCAGCGTGATAAACGTGGAAAGCAGCAGGCCGCCGATCACGGCAAGCGCCAGAGGCTTCTGCAATTCCGCTCCCGAACCCAATCCTAGCGCCAAAGGTAATAGACCAAAGAGCGTGGCGAGCGTGGTCATCAGGATCGGGCGGACGCGGATACGGCCGGCCGTTGCTAGGGCCTCGTCGAGCGGCATGTGTTCTTCTTCACGCAGCTTGGCAACATACTCAAACAGGATGATGCCATTCTTCACCACCAGGCCCAGCATCAAAATGATACCCATCAGCGACGATACGTTGAGCGGCGTGCCGGTGGCCACCAACATTCCGAAGACACCAATCAGTGAAAGTGGGGCGGCGGACAGAATAATCAAAGCGGGACGAAACGCGCGGAACTGGACGACCAGCACGGTAAATACGGCGGCCATGGCCAGCCCGAGAACTCCCAGCAACTGCTGGAACGATTGCTGCTGCGTTTCGTATTGCCCGCCGATCTCATAGGTCATTCCGGTGGGGAGATGAATCCCTCCCATCATCTTTTGTACGTCGGCTATGGCCCCGCCCAGATCACGATTCTCAAGGCGCGCCGTCAACGAAACCATCAAGCGCTGATTTTCCCGCAGCAGCGCGCTTTCACCCTGCACGTTTTCCACCGAGGCGACCGAGTCCAGCGGCACCACTTGCTTCGATGAAGTAACGACGGGAAACTGCGCAATGTCGTTGTAGTCGTAACGGAAGCTGTCCGGAAAGCGGACACGAATGTCGATCGTGCGATCGGACTGGCGGAGTGAGGTCTCCGTGACGCCCAAGAGCCCCGCCTTAACTTGCTGCGTGATCTGGTCCACGGTCGAACCGATGCGGCCGGCTTGCGTGGGATCGACGTGGAAGACGATCTCCGGGTTACCCTTTTGCACGCCCTTGAAATCGACGATGCCGAGGACCTTCTGGAGCTTCTCGCCCACCTCATCGGCCGTCGCCTCGAGCGCCGGCATGCTGTCCCCGAAGAGCTTCACTTCGACAGGTTCAGGCGTGCCCTGCAGATCGCCAAGCATGTCTTGCAGGATTTGTGTGAACTCGATTTCCACTCCGGGTGCGTCTTTCTCGACCTCTGGGCGTAGCTCGTCCATCACCTCTTCGGTACCCTTATCGCGGTCGGAGCGCGGTTTAAGCTTTACGAGGATGTCACCCTTATTTTGCTGCGTTGCGTAAAGACCCATCTCGGCGCCAGTGCGGCGGGAAAAAGCTTCGGTTTCCGGCATTTTGGCGATGCGCGCTTCCATCTTGCGGACGATGGCGTCCGTCTCATCGAGAGACGTTCCCGGCGGGGTAATGTAATCGAGCACGTAACCGCCCTCATCCATATCCGGCAGGAAATCCGATTCGAGTTGGTAGTACAAGAAAACTCCGCCGCCCACGGCGAGCAACGTTATGGCCGCAACCAGAACGCGGTGGCGCAACGCCCAATGCACGCTGCGTTCATAGGTGCGGTTGACCGGCTCGATGAAGCGGCCGGACGACGTCCGATAGGCCTTTGCGGAAAGGAAACGCTGAGAGAGTAACGGGATCAACGTCATGGCGAAGACCAGTGAAAGCGTCACGGAAATCGCCAGCGTCATGCACAACGAGCGGAAAAAATCACCGACAAAACCGGTAAGGAGTCCGAGTGGCAGAAAAACGACCAGAGTGGTCGCAGTTGAACCAACCACCGGACCGATCAGCTCCGCAGTACCGCGCTCGGCAGCCACATCCGGCGGCTCGCCAAGACCGAGATGCCGGTAAATGTTTTCGATGATTACGACGGCATCGTCAATAATCAAGCCAATGGCAATGGCAAGACCGCCGAGAGACATCAGGTTCAGCGTGCCGCCGAGCATCTTGACGAAGAAAAATGTGCCTACGACGCTCAGGGGAAGCGAAGTGGCGGCGATCAGCGTGGTGCGACCTTCGCGCAAGAACCCGTACAAAATGAGAACCGCCAGCACGGCCCCGATCAAAATCGCGTCGCGCACGCTGCCAATCGAATCGCGGACGAATTGCGCCAGATCGTAAACCAGCGAAATATGCAGGGTGTTGGGGATGGCATTACCCAGATTCGCGATCAGGCTGCGAATGTCCGTGCCGATCTGCAGGATGTTGGCTCCGATTTGGCGCGAGATATTGATCAGCGCAGCCGGCTTCCCGTTGCCGGTGACGAGAATCGTGCGGTCTTCCACTCCGTCACGCACTTCGGCGATGTCGCTCAAGTGAACCGGCGTGGTTCCCTGCGTGTCGATCACGGTGTTGCGAATCTGATCGAGCGTGGTGAATTGTCCGGTGGTCAAGACCAGGTATTGCAGATAGTTCTTCGGCAGCTTTCCCACCGAAGTGACTTCATTGGTGGCTTTGAGCCGATCCGCCACGTCCACGAGCGACAGCCGATGATCAACCAATTTCTGCGGATCAACAATGACCTGAACCTGCCGCGTGTCGGTGGCCTGCACTTCGATAATGCCCACCCCGGGAATGCGGCTAATCAATGGACGCAAAACGTAATAAGCTTGGTCGCGAAGATCGGAGCCGGGGACATCGCCGTTCAGGATCAAGCTCAGTACCGGAAAAACGGTCGGGCTGACCCGTTCGACTTGTAGATCGGTACCGTCGGGCAGATCGCCGCGTGCTTCATTGACGCTACCTTGGAGCAGCTGCAAGGAATATTGCATGTCCGCGTCGGGATTGAAGAGGACGGAGATTTCCGATGCCCCGCGGATCGTCTTGGAATCGACGCGGTGCACACCCTGCACTTGCATCGCCGCTTCCTCGAGCGGGCGCGTAACGGAAATCAGCATCGAATCCGGCGGCAGGTCGCCCGAATGCGCCAGAATCATGATCCGCGGAAAATTTACCTCTGGATAGATGTTGCTTGGCAGGTTGAAAACGGCCCAAAGCCCCGCGCCAAAAAGCAACGCGGTGATCAGATAGACGGCATAGCGGTTCTCGCGGCAAACGCGGACGACGTTCATGGTTACTCGGGATCCTTCTTATCGCTATCCTTGTCGTCCTTGGCGGCACCTTTGTCGTCCGGCTTCGCCGCGCCGGAGTCAGGCTGCGCGGCTTGCACGGAAATCTTGGCTTTGTCACCAAGACCGTAGCCGCCGGTAAGAATGATTTTCTCGCCTTCGGTCGCGCCGTCAGTGACTTCCACCTGATCAGGGGTCTCGATGCCGAGTTTGACGGGCTGTGCCGTGGCAGTATCACCGGCGGCCTGGAAGATTCGCGCTTGCCCTTGGTCGTCTTTGTAGATGGACTGCGCCGGCACGAGCAAGACGTTGTGATGCGTGTCGATCGGTATTTGGGCCGCGAGGAACATCCCCAGGCGCAATTCGGCCGAGGAGTTCGGTATGCGTATTCGCACGAGTCCAGCATTGCTCGCGGGATCGACGGCTTGCGAAATTGCGATCACGTGCCCGGTGTAAACACGGCCGGGCATCGCCTGGCTGGTGAGCTTCACGGGCTGCCCGACCTTCAGCCGTGCGAGATCCGCCGCCGGTATGTTTGCTTGAAGTTCCACTTCGGCGAGATTCGCCACCTCGACGATGGGCGTGGCGGCGGTGCCATCCACCTGCTCACCCACGCTAACCGAGCGCTTCACCACGGTGCCGGCAATGGGCGAGCGAACTTCCGTGCGCGAAAGCTGCAACTTCGCGATGCTGAGCGCGGCATTGGCCTGGCTCACGCCGGCTTGTGCCACGGCTTGCTGCATCTGCGAATCCTCCAAATCCTTGCGTGCCGAAATGCCGCGATTGAAAAGATCCTGATTGCGCGCGAAGTTGAGCTTGGCATTTTCGAGATTGGCCTGCGCCTGGGCTTGCGCCGCCTCGGCCTGCGTCAATTGATCGCGGTAAGAATGGTCGTCAATGCGGGCGAGCAATTCGCCTTGGGTTACGCGGTCGCCTTCGGCGACGGCGAGCGCCACGATGCGGCCGGGTACCAACGCGGTGACCTTCACATCGAGGTTGGGTGGTGCCGCGACGCTGCCGTTGAGTAGAAGAATTCGGCTGATGTCGCCGCGCGTGACCGTAGTGAGGGTGACCTGCGCGACGGGTTCTGGCGCCGCGGTTTCATCATCCCCGCCGCCTTTCTTCGAACAACCCCCCGCGAGTACGCCGGCCACGACCCCCACCGCGAGGCATAACCACGTGCGGCATTTCCCCACCGGAAAACGATTTTGCATAGGCACTCGCTGCATCAATCGAGATTTACTCCTACAATTTGTTCCAAATCGGCAAACGCTTGCTGCAAATCGAAAAGGCCTTGCAGGTAATCGTGCTCGTTTTGTTGGACGTCGCGTTGGGCGTCAATCACTTCGAGGATGCTGGTGCGGCCCGCCCGATAGCTCTCTTCGGCGAGCGACTCGAGCTTGCGGCCCGCGGGAATCAATTTATCCCGATAGAGCGCGACTTGCGTTTGCTTCGCCACCAGTTCGTAGTAGGCGACTTGCACATCGCCTGCCACGGACCGGCGCGTAGCTTCCGTTTCACCTTCCAGGGCGCGCAGATTCGCGTCGGACTGCGCGAGTTCGCCTTGATTGCGCGAGAAGATCGGAAGCCCCACGGTCAGTTGGCCGCGTCCGCCGGTTTGGAAATCAGGAGGCGAGTTGAAATCTGCTCCAGCCTCAACGGTTACCTCTGGGAAACGATCGGCACGGAGATGCCGGGCATTCGCCAATTCGACGCGTGTCTCCTGCGCCAGGTGTTGCAGCTCAGGGTTCGCCGAAGCAGCTCGCTGAATCGCATCTTCCATGGCAATCACCGGCGGCGCGATATCCAGGCCAGGCGTGGGCTCCCAGTCGGTGTTCGCCGGCTCGTTCAGCGTGGCGCTGAGCTTGCTTGCGGCCACGCGCTGCTCCTGCTGCGCAACTTCCACATCCGCGTCCGCGCGACTCATTTCCAATTCTGCGTGCAGTACCTCGAGTTCTGGTATATCGCCGGCGTTGAAGCGAGCCTGGGCGATGTCGTGCAGGCGGTGCGTCAGCGCGGCGATATCGCGTTGTTGCGCCGCAAACGCGCGCGCGAGCGAGGCGGCATAGAAGGCCTGGCGCACGTCGTGACGTACCTGCCGCTCAACCGTCGAAACTTCGATATCTGTTAGCGTGACTTGCTCTTTGGCCAAGTCGATGCGCCGGGCGCGCTTGCCACCCAGTTCCAGCGGCTGATCGAAAAACAGCGATTCGTGCGGGGTATCCCGTGTCGCTCCGAAGGACACCGTAGGATTAGGGCGTTCGCCGGCGATCGTGATACCCGTCTGCGCCACGGCGTGCCGCAGACGCGCCGCCACGAGGTCAAGGTTCTGCCGCTCGGCGATTTGGAAAGCCTCCTGGACGGTGATCTTACGCCCTGGCGGCTGAGACTGCGGGCTCGCGGGATTTTGGGTTGCCGCCCCCTGTGCCGGCGGAGTTTGGGCTTGGAGAGTCCCGAGCGTCGCCTGCGCAATGCCCGGCTGCTGCGCATCGGCCTGGCTCGCACCAATGCACAGAATCGTCAGCAGGAGCGGGAGGCACGCTTGATTCATTTTCCAGGTCTTCATGCTCAAGTGCGAAATCGCAAGCGCAGTCGGCTGAGCTAGCTCTTTTTGATGCCGACGGAGAATATACCGCGACCACCCGAAATTGCAGAGAATAGGGACGGACACCTTAATGTTGGCTTAAGACTTGAGGGTGGTTGGGGTACTTGCAAGGCTACGCGTGGCGACGACCGGATTCTCGACGGAGGCCGTGGAAGGCAGTTGGATGCGGACGCAGGTGCCCTTACCAGGGCAGCTCTCCAACGCGATGGAGCCTCCGTAGGCCTCGACGATCGTCTTGCAGATGGCTAGACCAAGCCCAAAACCGCCAGCCGACTGGGCAAAAGCACCAGTACCCCGCCGAAAGCGCTCGAAGACGTGCGGCAGATCGGCCGCTGGGATCCCTTCGCCCGAATCTTCCACCGAGAGCGTGGTGCTGCCGACGGCGTCTTGCAGGCGCAGCGTAACGGTCGAACGGGGCATACTGTAGCGCACGGCGTTGTCGAGCAGGTTCACCCAAACCAATTCCAGATCGTCCGGGTCGGCCTGCACTTGGGCATTGGTGGATCCATCGAGAATCAGTTGCACGTGCTTCGAGGCGCCTAATGCGGCAACGCGGCTTAGGGATGCTTCGCAAGTGGACATCAGGTCCGTGGCAGGCATGCGCTTGGGCACAGCTTGTTCGGCAAATTGTTCCGCGCGCGTGAGGCGCAGCATCCGTTCGACGAGGGATTCGAGCCGTTCGCAATCACCCAGCAGAGCTTCCGTGCCGGCCTGGTATTCGCGCGCGGTTCGCGGCGCCTGCAGCAAGACCTGCAGGCTGGACTTGATGATGGCCACCGCCGTCTTTAATTCGTGTGCGAGGTCGCTGGTGAACTCGCGCTGGCTCGCGAAGGCCGCGTGCAAACGGGAGATTAGCGTCTCGAGCGCGTGAGTAAGCGGGCGAAGCTCCGGGGTTGCTGCCGCCGCCGGCGGAGCTTCAAAGGACCATTGCCGCACAGTGATGCGGCCGGCGCGGTTCGTCAGTTCATGCAAGGGACTCAGGCTGCGGCGAATCGTCCAGACCGTAAGCGATGCGGCGAGCCCCAGCAAGAACAAAGCGGCGGCACCCAGATAAAGCCCGACGTGCCAAACGCGCTCCCGTACGGCCAGCAACGGAGAGGCATAAACCACCGTAATCTTCGCGCCGGCGCTGCCGGATTCGTCCTCGCGGTCCAGGATTTCGATGTTTCGCAGCAACAGCGCGCGAAAGGGCACACCGGCCTGGCGGAACCGCGCGAAGTCTCCGCTGGAATAACGCGTGCCGCTTGGCAATCCGTTCCAACCATCCGACTTCGCAAGCAGGGTTCCATCGGCCAAATAGATCGCAAACATATCGGGATGCGCCGGATCGGCCGAGGGCGGCAGACCTGTAGGATCAAAAATTAGGCGCGGCGAATTATTCTCTGGATAGCGAACCAACGCGCGGAGGCTGAGCGTTTTCTGGCGCAGGCTGGAGTCGAACGACGAAATCAGCTCGGTACGCGCTGCGAATACTCCGATGGCCACCAGAAGGGTGGCAAGACCAAGGTCGAGCAGCACGACCCACAGCAGAATGCGAATGGTGAGCGACCGTGGCCTCACCGGCGCGCACCGGTTTCCGCCAGGGGCACACCCGCCTCCTGGCGCAACACGTAACCGTGACCGCGCAACGTATGGATCAATCGTTCAGACGCGCCATCGTCAATCTTGCGGCGCAGCCCGGAGATATATACCTCAATGACGTTGCTGAATTTCTCCCAGTTGTAGTCGTAAAGATGCTCGAGGAGCTCGGTCTTGGAGACAACCGCGCCTTGGCGGTGCGCGAGGTACTCGAGGACACGATATTCCATAGGCGTCAGCGCCAGTTCGCGTTTCCCGCGCCGGACCTGCCTGCTGCCGTTGTCTATTTCCAGGTCGGCCAACTTGAAAACCGAAGCCGCTTGGCCTTTGCCTCGCCGGATCAGGGCTTTCGCACGCGCGATCAGTTCACCCAGGTCGAAAGGCTTGGTCACGTAATCATCTGCGCCGGCATTGAGCAGGGCGACGACGGACTCGCGTTCGTCGCGCGCTGTAAGGACCAGCACCGGGACGGTCTTCCCTTGCTTACGCAACCGCCGCACCACTTCTTCGCCGCTGCGTCGCGGCAGCATCAGGTCGAGGACGATCAGGTCATACTCGGTGGAGGCCAGAGAAAACAAAGCTTCCTCGCCATCGGGCGCATGATCCACGGCGTAGCCCGCGCCATCGCGAAGTCCGCGCGCAACGTTTTCCGCCAACCGTTTTTCGTCTTCTACGACGAGGACTCGCATATCGGGTTACCGCGGCCTTCTATTCTACCCATATAACGGGGCGACGATTAAGCCTTCCTTAATGTCATAGCCTCTACCGTGCGGCGGCAACCGGAGCCGCTTTTCTTATTCCGTGGGGCGCCGGCGACGTGAGCAAATCGCGCCATTTCAACTCAAAAACAGGAGGTGGTGAATGCGGAAGAAGGTTGGACGACTTTGCGTCATCTGCGCGGCGCTGGCTGCGGCGCTGGGAGCCGGACTCTTCTCGTTTGCGGCCCCAAAGCCGCAGGGATCTGGATATCACCTGATCAAGAAAGTTACACTCGGCGGCGAGGGTGGCTGGGACTATTTGCTGGCGGATGCCGACACGCACCGCGTGTTCATTTCGCGCGGCACACACACAATGGTCGTGGATGCCGATGGTAAATCGCTGGGGGACATCGCCAACACGCAAGGCGTGCACGGAATTGCGTTGGCGCACGAATTCAACCGCGGCTTCACGAGCAACGGCCGCGCCAACAGCATTACGATCTTCGATCTGGGCAACCTGCAAACAATTAACGAAGTCAAGATCGACGGGCAGAATCCGGATGCCATCGTCTACGACCCGGCATCGAAGCGCGTCTTCACCATGAACGGCCGCTCCAACAATGCGACCGCGCTCGATGCGAGATCGGGAGACGTGGCGGGAAGCGTACCGCTGGGCGGCAAGCCAGAGACCGCGCAGGCAGATGGCGAAGGCCACGTGTTCGTGAATATTGAAGACAAGAGCCAAATCGTGGAATTCGACTCGAAGAGCCTGCAAGTGCTGAATACCTGGTCCATCGCACCGTGCGAATCGCCTTCCGGGCTGGCCTTCGACGTAAAGCACAAGCGGCTCTTTGCCGGCTGTGACAACAAAGTGATGGCGGTGGTCGACGCAACGAACGGCAAGGTGGTGGCTACGGTGCCCATTGGTGACGGAGTCGACGCGAATGGCTTCGATCCGGGTACGGGCTTTGCGTTCGCCTCCTGCGGGGATGGCACGCTCACGGTGGCGCACGAAGATTTGGCAGACAAGTACAGTGTGGCGGACACTATCAAGACACAGCGCGGTGCGCGCACGATGACAGTAGACACCGGAAGCCATAACGTGTATACAGTGACTGCCGAATACGGACCTGCGCCAGCCCCGACGCAGGAGAATCCTCGGCCACGTCCCATGATGGTTCCGAATTCATTTACGTTGCTGATTTACGGCAGGTAAAATCAGCCGATTGGTTTTTGCAGTAAACGTCTCGCAGCCAGCCCTCAGTGGCCCGGTGTATCTGAGCCCCCTCGCACCGGGCCGCCTGTTTTGACGCTCCCGTCGTCATGCTTCCGGTGAGAGCCCACCACCCTAGCCGTTTGGGCGATGTGGGGCGCTGCCCTGTTTCGTTAGGCTGAATGCAGTTCGCAATTTCGGCGGACCGGGGACCCAGGAGGGATCATGCAAGAACAAATTGGAAACTCATCAGGAGTGTGGCAGGCGTTTTCACAGGAAACGGCGAGTGCTATTACGCAAGCCGCACGCGCTGTGGTGGCCGTACACGGAGGCAGACGCATTCCCGCCAGCGGAGTGCACTGGGGAGGCGGGATTATCGTGACGGTAGACCATGCCGTCGAGCACGATGACGAACTAAACGTCACTCTGCCGGGAGGCGAGCGGGTGGCTGCGAAGCTGGCCGGACGCGATCCCAGTACTGATTTGGCGATCCTGAGAATCGATGCGGGGGACTTGCCGGTGGCTCAGTTGGCGGAGACCGCGTCATTTGCGCCCGGTCAGTTTGTTTTGGCGGCGGCGTGTACGGCAGAAGGCGGGCCTCGGGCTGCGCTCGCGCTGATAAGTGTGGTAGCGCCGGCGTCGCGCACCTGGCGCGGTGGAACGCTCGATCAAACTTTGCGCTTGGACCGAAATCTTCATCCGAACTTCTCCGGCGGGCCGGCGATTGACGAGCACGGCAGAGTCTTGGGTATCAACACATCGGGGCTTTCGCGCTTCGCCGGCGTGATCGTTCCGGTGGCTACGGTAAAGCGCGTGGTGGCTGAACTCGATAAGAAAGGCCACATCGGACGAGGCTACTTGGGCGTGGGCATGGCGCCGGTTGCGTTGCCCGAAGCCGTGCGCGACTCACTCAAGCTTTCCACGGAGACGGGCATCATGCTGATGGCCGTCGAACCGGACAGCCCAGCAGCGAAAGCGGGGCTCCTACTCGGCGATATCTTCGTGGCGTTCGAGGGCAAACCGTTGCGTGGATTGCGCGACGTACAGAGCTGCCTTACCTCCGAGCGCATTGGAAAATCCCTTGCGGCCTCTATCATCCGAGGTGGGAAGCTGGTGAACGTGACCGTTACTGTAGGCGAAAAGCCAGCCGCGAATTGAGCGCAACGAACAATCACCGGATCGCGGTGCTCGTTTGTGCCGAGGCGGCGGAAGACCTGGCGCGGCTCGAAGAAATCGTTCGCGCCGCGCCGCGGCTTCGGATGGTGGGAAGCCATCTGGGCTTCGCTGGAATTGAAGACCGCGCGGGGAATGCGCAGGCCGCCGTGCTGCTCGCACAGGCTGGCTTCGATTCGGAGAATGACGCGCCGTGGGTGGCGGCCGAGCACACTGGTCCGACCGTGCTGCTCGTGGCTGAGGACGACTTCGCCGCAGCGCTTGCGGCCATGCGCGGCGATGAGTCCGAGATTCGCGGTGTGCTGCCGGAATCCGCAAGCGATCTCGAGATTATAGCGGCAATCGAAGGCGTGGCCGCAGGGCTGCTGGTGATTCATCCGGACGTGGCAGGTTACGTCGAGCCAACCACACCGGTTGCTAACGATGCCGCATTTCAGGCGCTCTCGCCTCGAGAGGGCGAAATTCTGAATTTGTTGGCGGCGGGTCTCGCGAACAAAGAAATTGCCTGGCAACTGAAGATTTCCGAGCATACCGTCAAATTCCACGTCGCTTCCCTCTTCCACAAGCTGAATGCTTCCACGCGCGCCGAAGCCGTAGCCATCGGTGCGCGCCAAGGCTTGATTCTCTATTAGCCTTCCAGACAGCCTTTGTAGCCCGCAAACGTTTTGTAGGAGCGGGCTACACAACCTTCCCGATGTGTGGCAGCGAAAGGTGATCGCCCGCACACCTTCTGGCGTGGATTTCGCGGTTGCCTGCGATATGGTAATGTCCGCGGTTCCAATAGAAAAGAACGGGGACCCGAACTTTGGCCACGGTGGGTAATGATCGCAGGGCGAACGCGCATGCGGCGAACAGCGCGAGTGACTCGCGCTATTTCCCCCTGCTCCTGCTGTTGTTTGCGGGCAGCGGTTGCGCGGGGCTGATCTACGAAATTGTCTGGTACCAGTTGCTGCAGCTCGTTATCGGCTCGACGGCCATCTCCCTTGGCGTGTTGCTCGCGACGTTTATGGGCGGGCTTTGCCTCGGCAGCCTTGCGCTGCCTCACATCCGGTTCGCGCGTGAGCAGCACCCGCTGCGTGTCTACTCGCTGATCGAACTTGCCATCGGAGCCTGCGGGTTGCTGGTGCTGGTGTTGATGCCGCTGGTGGATTATGTGTACGTGGCCGCGGTGGGCCATGGCATGCCTGCGATTCTTTTTCGCGCGTTGATCTGCGGGATCTGTCTTATGCCTCCCACTTTCCTGATGGGCGCTTCCCTGCCGGCCATTTCGCGCTGGATACAAACAACGCGGCGCGGCATCTCTTGGATGGGTTTGCTGTACGGCGGCAATACGGTGGGAGCTGTGTTTGGCTGCCTGTTGGCAGGCTTTTACCTACTTCGAGTTTTCAATATGGCGGCGGCCACGTTTGTGGCGGTGGCGATCAACGGGATCGCCGCGCTGGGCAGCGTCTTTCTGGTATCGCGCACGCCGGAGCAATCGAGTTTGCCGGATGAACGCGCTGCAGACGCCGTCTCATCGCAGTCGCAGGAAACATCTGAAAATGTAAACGAAGCGTCGCTCGCCGTCTGGCCGGTTTATGTCGCCATCGCGCTCTCCGGCGCGTCGGCTTTGGGTGCGGAGGTGGTCTGGACACGCCTACTGAGTCTGCTGCTGGGCGCAACGGTCTACACTTTCTCGATCATTCTGGCGGTCTTTTTGGTTGGGCTGGCTGCCGGGAGCGGCGCGGGGTCGTGGCTCGTGCGCCGGGTCAACGCCCGAGCGGCTCTCGGCTATTGCCAATTGCTGCTGGTGGCCGGCATCGCGTGGACTGCGCTGATGCTCGCGAAGTCAATTCCCTTCTGGCCGATCAGCCCGCTGCTCTCGACGAGTCCGTGGTACACATTCCAGATCGATCTGGCTCGGACGATTTGGGGGATTCTGCCAGCGACGCTGTTTTGGGGCGCTAGCTTCCCGCTGGCGCTTGGGGCTGCGGCGCCACGCGAGCGCGATTCGGCGGAACTCGTGGGTAGCATCTACGCCGCGAATACGGCGGGAGCCATCCTGGGGGCGCTGGCGTTCAGCATGATTCTGATTCCGTGGGTTGGCACGCAGCAAGCGGAGCGCGTCCTGATCGTGATCGCCGCGCTGGCGGCGCTGGTGGTGTTGGCTCCGCTGGCTTGGGCGCTGCGCGCGATCGATGGCGCGGTGTCGCTGGTGGCCGCCATGGTCCTCGCCGCGTTTCTGGCCTGGGGCGTGTCACCGATTCCGCCGGACCTGATCGCATGGGGGCGCCGAATTATGACCTCATCCAGCAGCGCGCACGTGCTCTACACCGGCGAAGGTATGAACTCCTCGATCGCCATCTCCCAATGGAGCGATGGTGCCACACAATTTCACGTGAGCGGCAAGGTGGAAGCCTCCACCGAGCCTTACGACATGCGGCTGCAGCGCATGCTCGGCCACATGCCGGCGTTGCTGCATCCCGACCCGGAGAAAGTGCTTGTGGTGGGATTCGGCGCGGGCGTCACGGCGGGCACCTTTGTGGTTCATCCGGAGGTGCAACGCATCGTGATCTGCGAAATGGAAAAGCTGATCCCGCCGGTGGCCACGCGATACTTCGGCAATGAAAACTACAACGTGATGAACGATCCGCGTACGCAGATCGTATACGACGACGCGCGCCACTTCGTGCTCACCACTCCTGAGAAATTCGACATCATCACCTCCGACCCGATCCACCCCTGGGTAAAAGGCAGCGCGACGCTTTACTCGAAGGAGTATTTTGAGCTGGTGAAAAAGCACCTGAACCCTGGCGGGATCGTCACGCAATGGGTGCCGCTTTATGAAAGCGATGAAGACACGGTGAAGAGCGAGATCGCCACATTCTTCTCCGTCTTCCCGAATGGCACGGTTTGGGCCAACACCGCGGATGGCAAGGGTTATGACGTTTTCATGTTGGGGCAGGCCGAGCCGATGACGATCAATCTAGACGCGCTCGACCAGCGGTTGAATCGCGCGGACTATCAGCGTGTGGTGCAATCGCTGCGCGGAGTAGGCGTCAACTCCACCATTGATTTGCTATCGATTTACGCCGGCCAGCAACAGGACCTGCAACCCTGGCTCGTTGGAGCCCAGATCAATCGCGACAGCAACCTGCGGCTACAATACCTGGCAGGGATGGCGCTGAACTATAGCGACGAGGAAAATATCTTCAATCACATCATGTACTACCGGAAATTTCCTGCGAACCTCTTCGTCGGCTCGGACGCGCGTATCGAAGTGCTGCACGCCCGGATGCGTGCCCCGCTGCAGTAAGCAAAAACGCTGGAAATCTCGCTTCTGTGGTAGATTGTTGACCGCTCGTCTAAGCAGGTGCCCCGATGAAAGCCCAGATGAAACAAACCATCCAGATTTTTGCGCGCTTGCTGCTGATTTTTTCAATGATCTCGCCCGTTGCTTCGGGGCAATCTTCCGGCGCGCCTCCCGCAAAATCAGGCTCGTCTGCCGACAGCGCGCAATCCAGCGAACCGAAACTCGGTTTCTCGATCGAGACCGAGATGCTCACGTACAAGTCGCTGCAGGCAAATAGCGAGGCGGTGGCATGCGACATCGCGCGGCACCTGTTTGGCGGCGAGATAGGCCCTCCCACCGAATCTGCGCCCTGCACCATCCGGGCCAACGCCGATCCGGGCGCAGGAATCGTGATTGTTTCCTCGGATACTACCGTGTTTTCGGACTTTCAATTATGGCGCGCGGACATGGCCTCGATGATCGCGCTCGAAACCCGCGCCAATCAGTTCTGCCCGGCGACGCCCGCGGTGAAGACACGCGGATTGCCGGCGACGGCCGCGGCGGCCACGCCCGAAGGCCAGATGCTGCCGATGGCCAAAGAAGTCCTTGGTCTCTTTGCCAGCACAGAATCCATTTCACCGGTCACCGGAACGATCCACGATCAAGCTTTGATGAACGGCGTGGCCAGGCAGCTCAGGTCGCTGCGCATCGCCGTGCTGATTCCGGAAATTTATAGTCCGTATGCCTTGGGCGGCGCGGATTCCGCGAATTCACCGTACCTTTCGAATCTGGCAAAGATCATTGCGGCGCGAAGTTGCCTGCAGGGTAAGAAAGACGCGGAGCCCAAGGAGCAGCAGGCGGAAGCGGAAGAAATTGGCAGCGTGATCACGTCGATCGACCAATTCGTTGGTTCGCTGAATCCCCCTCCGGCGCCAGCGAGTGGAGGAGGCGCAGCCCGCACTCCCGCGACTGGCAGTACGCCACCGGAATCTCCCGCGGGACTTGCGACGCATCTGGCTTCCGCGCTCACCGCGGACGGCTTGGCGCGGGCGATCGGCGTAAACCTGGACGGCAGCGCCTCTACAGGGTCGCTATGGCAGCACATTCTATGGCTGAAGGCGCTCGAGTCCGGCGGCTCGGTGGCCAAGCAGGGAAATATTTTCGGCACGAAGACGCGCTTTAGCGGCGGTGCGGTGACCACCTACGCTCTCTACAGCTTTGACGGCAATCTCGATTGCTCCGGGAACGTGTACGACTTTGAAGGCTCCGTGCTCACGAAGGATTTCTCGAAGACGTTTCGCGAGCAGATCAAGGACCCGACGAAGCAGCTTGCCATGTTGCGCGGAGGATGCGGACCGGCGAAACAGTAGCCTGTCTGGGATCACTCTTCTTCGTAAATTGTTTTCAGGCGCAGCAGCTTGAACTTTTTGATTCCGGCTGGCGTTTCCACTTCGATTTCATCGCCTACCTTGTGGTTCAGCAGCGCTTTGCCGATGGGCGATGCCGCCGTGATCATTCCTTTGGCGGCGTCGGCCTCCTCGGCGATCACGATCTTGAATTCCACTTTCTTCTTGCGCTTCAGATCGAGCAGCAAAATGCGCGAGCCGAAGCCGGCGCTATCCTTCGGCAGATGGGATAGGTCGGAGACGCAAATATCGCCCATCCGCCGGCGCAGGAAACGAAGTCGCCCACGTACCTGACGCTGCCGCTGCTTGGCATATTTGTACTCAGCATTCTCTTTCAGGTCTCCGTGAGCGCGCGCCTTGGCGATCTCTTTCGGCAGGTCCACGGTAAGCTCGTGCGAAAGCGCGAGAATTTCCTCGTGAAATTTCTGCTTGATCTTGGCGAGGGGATCACCGAGCGGCGTGCCCATGGCGTAATCCTACCCCGCAAACCGACTTTAACGTGTTCAGAAACATGCGCGGCCCCCCGCGTGAATACAGGTTGCTGTTTCGCCACATCGCAATCTCCTCATCGCAAATTGCGCCGGGCTTCGGAGTAGGATCGCACCACGTTTCCCATCTTTACCGGTCGGCCCAAATCTTTATCGGAGGATACAAATGAAAGCTCGCAGAACCACGTGGCTTACGGCCTTTGTTCTCGGGACTTGTCTCTGTGCCGCGGCCATTCCGGCCAGCGCCGCCGTTGATGCCTATCTGAAAATTGAGAACGGCCAGCAAATCAAGGGAGCGGGGCGCGGCCAGTGGGACGGCTGGGTGCCCGTTTCTAGCGTGGAGTACAACGTTGCGGCATCGCGCGATGCCGCTAGCGGAATGGCCAGCGGCAAGCGCCAGCATGAGCCAATCACCATTCGCCGCGAAGTGGACTCCGCGTCTCCCAAACTCGCGCAATTCTGCGCCAGCGGCAAGCACATCGCCACCATCGAAATCGCTTATGTGAACGCGCGCGGCGAAATCACCAAGCAGATTCACCTCGAAGACGCCACGATCACCGCCGTTCGCAAAGCCGGCGGCAATCAAGAAGAGCTCGAGTTCACCTACCAGAAGATCGAGCTGCGAACCAAGGAAGGCAAGACCATGGCCACCGACGACTGGACCAGATCGAACTAGCGTCGCCTGTCAAATGAGCCTGCTATGGCGGCTCCCCGACAGGAATAAAATACGAGCCCGGATCGCGCACCCGGCTCGCGAGAACAACAAGGGCACGGATCCGGCCGTGCCCTTTGCATTTGCGGACACAGCGGAAAAGTGGTGCCGGAGGAGGGACTTGAACCCCCACAACCTTGCGGTTACGAGATTTTGAGTCTCGCGCGTCTGCCAGTTCCGCCACTCCGGCGTGGGGCACTATTTTAGCCGCAACTTGTCCGCCGCGCTAGCGGCATGTAGCGCCGGGCTTCGGCCCGGCACTTCCCTCGCGTAACGTTCCTCACCGCCGTTGCAAGATCATCCCTCACGGCACTATGATGTCTGCTGGCGATGCTTGTATCTGAGATTCTTCGAGTTCGGGCGACGCCCTCCCCTTCTTACGCTGCGCCGGCATTTCGCGCAGGCCGAATTTCAATCATGCGCTCCATCCGCGACGGACACAATCGGGTGACCAACCGATCGCGGGACGCAATTTGCGGATTCCGCTTTCGCCGCGCCCCAATTTCCGGTCCGCCGTATCCACGAAAAATACGAAATTCAAACGCTAAAGGAGAAAACGAAAATGGCTACCGCAACGTCTCCCGTGCAACTGACCGACAAAGTATCGCGCTACATCGCGAAGCAACAAAAAATGCTCATCAACGGCAAATGGGTGGAAGCCGCCTCCGGCAAAACCTTTGACACCTACAACCCCGCCACCGGCGAGGTGATTTGCAAAGTCGCCGAAGGGGACCGCGAAGACGTGAACCGCGCGGTAGAGGCGGCACGCACGGCATTCGATAGCGGCCCGTGGTCCAAAATCAGCGCTTCGGAGCGCGGACGCATGATCTGGAAGCTGGCCGACCTGCTCGAACAGCATCTCGAGGAATTCGCGCAGCTCGAAAGCCTCGACAATGGTAAGCCACTCACGGTGGCGCGCGTGGCCGACGTACCGCTCGCCGTGGACCTCTTCCGGTACATGGCCGGTTGGGCCACAAAGATCGAAGGCAACACGATTCCTATTTCGGCGGGTGGGTCCAAGGGCAAGTATCTCGCCTACACGCTGCGCGAGCCGATCGGGGTGGCTGGGCAAATTATTCCGTGGAATTTTCCGCTGCTGATGGCGGCATGGAAACTCGGACCGGCTCTCGCAGCCGGTTGCACGGTCGTGCTCAAGCCTGCCGAGCAAACGCCGCTGACGGCGCTGCGCCTGGGCGAATTGATTCAGGAAGCAGGCATTCCCGATGGCGTGGTGAATATCGTGCCGGGCTTTGGCGAGACGGCCGGGGCGGCGCTTTCTGCGCATCCGCAGGTGGATAAAATCGCGTTTACCGGCTCGACCGAAGTGGGCAAGCTGATTCTGCAAGCCGCCGCGGGAAATCTGAAAAAGGTCTCGCTTGAGTTGGGCGGCAAGTCTCCCAATATCGTGCTCGACGATGCGGACATGAACTCGACAATTGCCGGTGCGGCCAGTGCGATCTTCTTCAATCATGGGCAGTGCTGCTGCGCGGGCTCGCGGCTTTACGTCGAGCAGAAATCCTTTGACAAGGTCGTCGAAGGAGTTTCCGAGCGCGCCGGCAAGATTCGTGTGGGGCCGGGACTCGATCCCTCCACCGATATGGGTCCGCTCGTTTCAGAAGAGCAGCTCACGCGCGTCTGCGGCTTTCTCGAATCGGGACTGGCCGAGGGCGCAAGGGCCGTGACTGGCGGCAGCCGCGCAGGCACCAAAGGCTATTTCGTGAAGCCCACGGTGCTGGTGAATACCAACGACAAGATGAAAGTGGTTCGCGAGGAAATTTTTGGGCCGGTGGTGACGGCGATTCCCTTCCGCGATTTGGACGACTTGATTGCCAAGGCCAATGACTCGATCTACGGCCTAGCGGCGGGCGTCTGGACGCGCGACATTCAGAAAGCGCACCGCATCGCGTCGCAACTTCGCGCCGGCACCGTGTGGATCAATTGCTACAACGTGTTTGACGCCGCGCTTCCCTTCGGCGGCTACAAGCAATCCGGTTGGGGACGCGAAATGGGCCACGAGGTCCTCGAGGCCTACACCGAGGTCAAGTCCGTCTGCACGCCGATCTAAGCGCGCCGCGGCAACTCTATATGTCGACGGCGCGCAAAGCACGGCAGCGCTCTCGTATGCGCTGCCTCCGCGACTGTAGCCTGGGGCGACCCGGCGCGTATTTTGCGGCGGGTGCCCCGGGGCCTTCGGCGCCGGGATTGGGTTCGATACCGTGTTTTTCCGTGATCCCGCGGCGAAGGCTCGCCCCTCAGCCCCTTCCCCTTGTCTTGCCGCGCTAGAAAGCGCAGAATCCCCGCGGCCATTCCGCCGCTATGAATACCCTTTTTCAGATCATCCCTAAAGAAGGGGCGCAGGTCCTGCTGGTGCTGTTTCTTGCGTTCCTGATTGGGCTCGAGCGCGAGGAACACAAGGTCGCCGCCGATCAGTATGGTTTTGGCGGCGTGCGCACGTTTCCACTGATTGGGCTCTTCGGCTACGCGCTGATGCTGGTTTCCGGCGGCACGTTAGCGCTGACAGGGGTCGGGTTGGCCGTCGTCGGCGCATTCTTGTGGCTTTCCTACAAGCATAAGCTCGGGTGCTCCGCGTTCGCGGGGATGACGACCGAGATCTCCGGCCTGGTCACATACGCGATTGGCGCGCTCGTTTATCGCGAGGAATATTGGATCGCCACCACGCTCACCGTGATCGCCGTGGTGCTGCTCGAGTTAAAGAAGGCGCTCGAAGGCCTGACGCAGAGAGTTCCGGGCGAAGAAATCCTGACATTCGCAAAGTTTCTGCTGCTCACCGCCGTGATTCTACCGATCGTGCCGAACCGGACCTTTGGCAACTTCGGTTTCAATCCATTTAAGACCTGGCTCGTGGTAGTCGCGGTCAGCGCCATTTCGTACGGCAGCTATTTGTTGCAGAAGGTAACGGGCGGACGCGGCGGTGTTTTACTCGCCGCGCTACTGGGCGGCGCGTACTCGTCCACGATCACGACCGTCGTGCTGGCGAAGAAATCGAAGTACGCTTCGCAGCCGCACCTGTATGCCGGCTCGACGCTGGTTGCCTCCGGCATGATGTACCTGCGCTTACTCGCGCTGATTGCCATCTTTAGCCACGCGCTGCTGCTACGCTTGCGCTGGCCGTTTCTGGTGCTCGCCACCGTGGGAATGCTCGGTGGCTGGGCGTGGACGCGGCTGACGGACGCGAAGAAAGACGGCCCGATTCCGCCGCCCGAGCAGTCGAATCCCTTGGAATTGCGCTCGGCGCTGGTCTTCGGAGTGCTCTTTGTCGCCGTGCTGTACGTCACGCGCGTTGCGCTGGTCTACCTCGGGCAGGGCGGTCTCTACGCGCTGGCGGCGGTGATGGGCATCACGGATGTGGATCCGTTTATCTTGAGCCTGACGCAATCGGCGGGCACGTTGACGAGCGTCGCGCTCGCCGCCGCGGGGATCAGCATTGCTGCGGTGACCAACAACATCGCCAAGGGCGCCTACTTCTACGGATTTTCCGATCGTCGTACCGGTGTGCAGGCGCTTATGCTCCTTCTCGTGCTGTCTGTGTTGGGTTTGCTGCCGCTCATCTGGTAGCGGCCGAACGCGCGGTCAGGAAATCGCGGGCATTCGAGTGCCGTTATTCCTTGCAACCCAAACAGTTCTGCGATAAGCAGTGGCACGCATGGCAGCAATTTTAAGGCAGCTTTCTGGGAGGCCCGAGTGGCAAATCAGCGGATCAAGAGGAAGTCTGAACGAGCAATGGGCTACAGAACAATTGCGATTCTTGCGTTGCTTTCGGTGGCTGTGCTCGGCATAGCGCTCGCGGCGGGAGCGAACACCAACGGCACGAAATCAGTCGCTTCCGCGAAAGACAAGGCGGATACGAAGCCCGCGCCGACCGCGCAGCCCGTCGATGAGGAATACACCGCGAAGATTCGGGAATACACCACCGAGAAATACTTCACCACCGAGCTTGTGGACCACTTGCCGGCATCGGCGACGGTGCCGACGCCTGAAAAAGTGCTCGGCTACGTGATCGGCGCTCCGAACAAACTCACGTACACGAAGGACATCTATCGCTATTATCGCGCGCTCGCTGCCGCCACGCCGCGAGTAAAAGTCTTCACTACCGGCAAAAGCGAGGAAGGACGCGAGTTCATGCTGGTGGCCGTCAGCGACGACGCCAACATGAAGAATCTGGATCACCTGAAGGAGATCAACGCGAAGCTGGCCGACCCCCGCAAGACCAAAGACGCGGAAGCCGCCACGCTGATCTCCGAGGCCAAGCCATTTTACTGGCTCGTTGGCTCGATCCATTCCCCCGAAACTGGCTCACCAGAAATGCTGATGGAATTGGCCTATCGCCTGGCCGTGGAAAATTCCCCGCTGATCGAGAATATCCGCAAGAATTCCGTTGTCCTGATTACTCCCGTGCTGGAGGTCGATGGACGCGACCGGGAAGTAGACGTCTACAATTACGGCAAAGCGCATCCTAACCAGCCTGCCCCCAACCTGATCTACTGGGGTCACTACGTCCAGCACGACAACAATCGCGACGCCATCGATATGGCGCTGGCCCTTTCCAAAGAACAAATGAAGACCATGTTCGATTGGCACGCGACCGTGGTGCACGACCTCCACGAGTCCGAACCCTTTCTCTATACGATGACCGGTACCGGCCCTTACAACGCCTGGTTCGATCCCATCGTCGTGAGCGAGTGGCAGAAGATGGCCTATCACGAGATCGAGAATTTCACGGCGCGAGGTGTGCCCGGAGTCTGGACGCACGGCTTCTTTGACGGCTGGGCGCCCAATTACATGCTCATGATCGCCAACGGCCACAACGCCGTCGGGCGTTTCTACGAGACGTTTGGCAACGGCGGCGCGGACACGAAAGACCGCACGCTTTCCGCCTCGGAGACTTCTCTCCAGTGGTATCGCGAGAATCCGCCGCTCGCGAAGTTTAAATGGTCCATGCGCGACAACACGAACTACGAAGAGAGCGGCGTGCTCTTCGCGATGGACTTCACCGCGACGAACGGCGCCGATTTCCTCCACAGCTTTTACCTGAAGAGCAAGCGCAGCGTGGAAAAGCCGCTCAACGAAGGCCCCGCTGCCTGGGCCATTTTGAATGACGGCAAGCGCCCCGCGCTGGCGGCACAACTCGCTCGACTGCTGCAGTCGCAAGGCTCGGAAGTGGATCGCCTGGATCAAGCAGTCACGGTGAGCGAGCCGGCTTCGGCGGGCGGCAACGCAAGTGGAGGGCGCGGTCCCGGTGGCGGACGCGGAGGTCGAGGCGGCGCAGCACGCGAGGGTGCTTCGCCGGAAACCGACGAGGCCGGCGTACCGCCAGCAGCTCCCAGCAAGCAGCCCGTGACGATTCCAGCAGGCAGCTACATCATCCGCATGGATCAACCCTACAGCCGCATTACGGACATGCTGCTGGATACGCAGTATTACAACGTCCACGATCCTTCGCCGTACGACGACACGGGCTGGACGCTCGGTCCGCTGCGCAACGTGAAAACGCAACGCATCACGGATACTTCCATCTTGAAGGCCCCAATGACGCTGATCACCGGCGAGGTTCGCGCGGAAGGCAGCGTCGCCGGCACCGGCGGCAAGTATTACCTGATCAATGCGAATGCCGAGCCAGAGCTCGCAACTCTGCGGTTTCAGCTCAAGGACGCGAAGATCAACGCCGCTGAGACCGGGTTTGATGCGGGCGGCAAGCACTACAATGCCGGTAGCTTCATCATCGCCAGCACAGGAAACCCCGGCGATTTGAAGTCACGCTTGGATACTGCCGTGCATGAATTGGGCCTGCGCGTGGATGCCACCTACGCGGACATTTCCATAGCGCAGCATGCACTCGCCGTACCGCGCATCGCCATCGTACACACCTGGCAAAGCACGCAGCAGGAGGGTTGGTTCCGTCTCGCCCTCGAGGAAATGAAGGTGCCCTACACCTACATTGACGTGCACGCGATTCGTGACACCGACAACCTCCGCGATAAGTTTGACGTGATCATCTTCCCGCCCGGAGGCGGCGTGCCCAATCTGCTCCACGGCATTCCGAAGCGCGTGGACGCAAACGGAAACGATATTGGCGGCCCAATCCCCTGGAAGAAAACCGATCTCACTCCCAATCTCGGCGTTGTGGACTCGACCGACGACATGCGCGGCGGCATCGAGTTTGAAGGCGTCGCTCACCTGCAGAAGTTCATTGATGATGGCGGCCTATTCATTCCGATCACCGGCACGTCGGCCTTGCCCATCGAGATGGGCATTACGTCGGGAATTACCATTGTGCCTTCCGGACAACTGCAGGTGCGCGGTTCGGTACTGAACGCAGACGTGGAAGATAAGCTCAGCCCGATCGCGTACGGATACGATGACCACCTCGGCGTCTACTACAACAGTGCACCGATATTTCGTGTGTCGCTTCTCGGCGGCGGATTCGGCGGCGGTGGTGGCGGACGCGGAGAAGGCGGCGAAGGTCGGCCGAGCGGACG
>Ga0209420_1000142_pt1 | contig 44458 bp, 30 predicted proteins | sample BlaSpr_A8_OM1_O1_FD_187972 | JGI IMG/M metagenome (GOLD analysis project Ga0209420, IMG submission 187972) | Forest soil microbial communities from Thunder Bay, Ontario, Canada - Black Spruce, Ontario site 2_A8_OM1_O1 (SPAdes) (version 2) | ecosystem: Environmental > Terrestrial > Soil > Boreal...
TCCTCCGACCACTGCGCCGCCCGCCAGTGTGAGCACGCCGGAGACATAGTAGTTCCCGAATGCGTCCTGTCCGCCCAACCAGAACACGTAGTTGCCGTCGGCTAAGGGCGGCAGGATGTTGGTAAGGTTGAAAGTGACAGGAGTCAAAGTTCCCAAAGACGCTATCACCGTATAGGCGCCGGTCTTCGCGTTTGCGGTAAGCGTGCTCGATGTAGCCGTGCCGAACTCATCAGTCGTCTCCGTATCCGTACTCGTACCACTTGCAAACGTTCCGCTTGCTCCTGAAACCGGTTGAACCATGAAGGTCACCGTCGCGCCGCTCACCGGGTTTGAATCGCTATCCAGTACGGAAACAGTTAGCGGCGCCGCGAACGCAACATCGACGGGTGCGTTCTGGGGAGTTCCGCCGGTCGCGGTGATCGTAGCCGCCGCACCCGCGATATTCGTCAGACTAAAGCTGGCAGGTGCTGTAGCTCCTGTGGCCGATGCAGTCACCACATACGGACCGGTTGTCGCATTCGCGGTGAACGCCGATGAGGTGGCCACACCGCTTGCGTTGGTAATATCGGTTTCCGTAGCCGTCCCGCTCGTCATGAAGGCGCCGCTCGGACCCGACGCTGGAGCCGTAAAGGTCACGATCATGCCGCTCACCGGGCTGGAATTGCTATCCAGTACCGTGGCTGCAAGCTGGGTCGCAAACGCCTTGCCGACGGTCGCACTCTGCGGCGTCCCGCCGGTCGCGGTAACGGTCGTCGCTGGTACAGCATTATTGGTCAGACTGAAACGGGCCGCTGTCGCCGCTCCTGTTGCGGTGGCCGATACTAAATAAGGCCCAGCCACCGCATTCGCGGTGAACGCCGATGAGGTGGCCACGCCGCTCGCGTTGGTGATATCGGTTTCCGTAGCCGTTCCGCCCGTCATGAAGGCGCCGCTGGGGCCCGACTCTGGAGCAGTGAAGGTCACGGTCGCTCCCGCAAGCGGGGATCCGCCGGAGGTTAGCGTCGCCACCAGCGGCGCCGCGAACGCCGACCCGACCGTCGCGCTTTGCGGCGTGCCGCTAGCCGCAGTGATCGCGATGGTTGGGGGAGCAGAGTGCGAACTTGGACTGCCGCAACTCATCAGGAAACCCAAGACGATGGAGGTCAAGACCAGGACGGCAGCGGAAGCCGGACGATTCATTGCGATTCCCCTTGGGGCGCGATCTTCTCACTCTTGCCCTCTGGCGTGGAGCGGGTTGCGCCAGCCGGGTGCTCGCGCAGCAGAAATCCGTGTTTGCTGCGCACCGTGATGGTGCGGCCCCCGATGATCAGTTGGCGCGCCAGCAAATAGCTTTTCTCATTCAGCCATGTCGTTGCTCCCACGATCTCAATGGGCCTTCCAGCTTGGAGAGCGTCTCTCGTCTCCTTGCTCAGAAAGGGTCCCGCATGAGCGTCGACGAGTCCCTGAGGGCCAGCCACCAAGACATGCGTCCCTGGCGGACTGCCGGAAACTTGCCGAACGGTGACTTCTTGGATGGTTCCGTTCAGAGTGATTTCATGCGCCGCGTCGTAGGCAGGACCAAAACCTTGTGCTGCCGGGGATGCGTGCATAGACTGGGCAACCGCAAGGATCGGGAACGATACGCTGATCAGCAGGCTTGCAGTCATACGTATGGACTTCGCTAAACCACTGTGCTTCATTGAGAGTCTCCTCGATGATCTTCTCCTTGAGGAGTCGGCCAAACCGTAATGCCCTGCCTTCGATACCCAAGCTGTCTTATCCCATCGCATCTTCCCGGAAACTTAAACCGCTATGGAGAACAAGAAACCGGGTTCATCCTCTTCCCAACTGTTCTTCTAGATAGCCGCGTGCTTTCAAACAAATCACAACGAGTGACCCGAGAACCGTGACGAGTGATTGAACTCAAGCCGGAAATCGTCTACGGCATGTACTTCCAAAGGTCGTTGAAGGTGCCGCCGGCTGGAAGGGGGATCGAAAATACGTCGGTCCCACCCAAAAGCCATAGGTCTCCGGACGTATCAACCCAGCTCACAGCGCTATCCCGCGCCCCCGGGATGTTGTCGAGGGCAGCCGTTCCCAGGTTCCCGTAATTTCCAGTCTGGCCGATGAGAATCGACCCACTTACCCATGTCCACTGGCCCGCGCTGTACCTCCACAAGTCATTCATGTCTCCAAAAAACGCTCCAGTCGAGTCCATAGCGATCCCCCCGAACAGCCAGAGGTCTCCTGTTTTGTCGATCCAACTCACGGCAAACCAGCGCGCTCCCGGAACATTGCTCGGTGAAGGCACTCCTTGGGTTCCGTAAGTTCCAGGCTGATCCATGTAGTTCGATCCTCCCATCCACGCCCATTGGCCTGCGCTGTATTCCCACAGATCGTTGAGCAAGCAGGGATCTCCTGGATGTGTTACGCACAGAGGCGTTGCTGTCGAATCGTTGCCCTCCCCACCGAAGAGCCAAAAGTTTCCGGATGCATCGGTCCAAGTGACGGGAGCTGTGCGTGATCCGGGTACATTGTCAGCAGCGGCCGTGCCCAGTGTGCCGTAAGTGCCAATTTGACCTTGCATTTTCGATCCGCTCATCCAGGTCCATTCGCCCTCGCTGTACTTCCAGAGGTCGTTGAGAACTCCCAGTGTGCCGGTGAAGTCCGGGCCCTCCCCTCCAAAGAGCCAGAAATTCCCCAATTGATCGGTCCATGACACGGCATCGACTCGGGCTCCTGGAATATTGTCGGGATCGGGTATTCCTTGGGTCCCGTAGACTCCGGGCATATGGGGTCCAGGAGCATTTGCGGGCCCGCTCATCCATGTCCACTGACCGCCGCTGTATTTCCACAGATCATTGAGGTATCCCCTGTTCCCTGTCGAATCGAGACCAAGCCCTCCGAAGAGCCAAAAATCTCCCGCCGCATCGGAGGAACCAGTTGCTTCGTATCGAGCACCGGGAATATTGCCGACCTCAGGTAAGCCCAGTGTTCCGTAGGTGCCGGGCTGCTCGATCGTGTTCGATCCGGCTACCCATGTCCATGCACCCTGGTTGTACTTCCACAGATCATTCAGATCCCCGTTTCCAGCGTTGGTTGAGTCGTTGCCGTAGCCGCCGAAGAGCCAGAGATTTCCCGACTTATCCGTCCAGGTGACGGCACTTACGCGCGCCCCAGGCCCGCCATTGGAGGTGGTCGTGCCTTCCGTTCCGTATATCCCCGGCTGGTTGATGACTTTCGCTCCGCTCGCCCAGGTCCATTCATTGGGCGCGGGAGTCGGCGTGGGGGTAGGAGGCGTGCCTGTCGAGCCCGCGCTCCCACATCCCGTAGAACCAAGCAATATCACTGTTGCCGACACGAGCAGACGCGACTTAGTCAGGTCTCCAATCGAGAACATTTTTCTGCCCCTAAACAGAAATTCCATTTTCTAGCCGCTGGCCGCCCATAACGCACAAACACCAACCCAAGGTACACTCGGACAACAGCGTTCTGTTCGCTATGGGATGAGCTCATGCAAAACAGGGATAAATAGAGTTCAATATTTGTTCGCGCTAGCGGTGTCCGTACGGTCCTTGTGGCCGATGCGCATATAGTCCGGGGATTGAGATTCTGTGCGGAAGTGGCCGATGCACTGAAAGGGAGATCTGAGCGAGCCACGTATGGAGAGGTTTCTCTAGTGGTTCACACGGAAAGCGCTGCGACAGTTCTCATCCACTTTTTGCTTAATGTCTTGCCTCTCCGGAATATCTGAGCCCTCTCGGAAATCCTTGAGCTTGTGCCTATAAGAGGAGAGATTCTCAAAGCACAAGAAAATAATTTCGTGTTTGCGTTCCCAATCTGCAGACCGAGCAAAACGGGACATCACGAGCTCTGGTTCCAGGACATACCCGTGATCCGCAAGAAATCGCTGTGTCAGGTCTGCCTCCTTGCCCGGTTCTTCTCGGATGTTGGCATCCTTGTCGTACATGATCACCGAATGCTGATAGTCGGAGCTCCCTAGCTTGGCAGGAGTCGTGATTTTGTATCTGTAAATCTCAGCGGAGGATGGTACGAAGCCTTCCTGTTGAATGATGAACATCCGCTGAATGTGCTTCTCAGGATTCGCCTGAACAAATATGTACCGATTCCCTCTCGCTATCTTTTCGATTGCAAAGGCAAACTTCCAATGTATTTGAACTTCCTGTCGACACTAACGCGGATGTCGGGGTTATCAGAAGAAATGAACATGTTGCTTTCGACCCGAGATAGTTGATCTTGGCAGTTTGCGGGTTCTGCAGCCAAGAATATAGGGGCAATCAAGAAAACAAGTCCGATTCCTATCCGCGCGGTTTCAGGCATGCACTTTTGGACGGCCGCCTCTCAAGACCGTCACCAGCAGAAGATTGTCTTGTCAACCTGTGAGAAGGTACACCACGGTGTGTGTCGATCCATGAGCTGCTAGTCACTTTGCGACGACGACGATTCGGGTAAGGTGTCGTTATGGCGATGGGAACGCGCAGACAGCGTCAGCGGCAAGCGGAACTCTGGTACCGTCGGGATTGGCAGAACCTCGAGGCCATCCTTTCTATCGGTGGCTGAACGAGATGTTGGAGCAATGCAGGGTACGACGAGTTTTGCGAAGCCCGCTGCCGGAAGTTCTATCACGAGAAGCTGGGCCGCCCGTCTCTGGCGCCTGGGAGGTATTTCCGGGTGATGCTGATTGGTTTCTTTGAAGGAATCGAGAACGAGCGAGGCATCGCGTGGCGCGTGGCGGATTCGTTGTGTTTGCGGGCGGGCAAACGTGCAGAGCAGGCGGCCGTCTACGCCAACCGGCAACGGATCGGTGGCCATCGCGGCAACCAGTTGCTGAGGCGGCCGGGCGAACTGGTCGAGCGCACGTTCGCACACGCTTTAGGAGATAGGAGCTCTGCGGCGATTGTACGTGCGTGAAAAGCAGAATGTTCAGAAGAGGCTACTGCTACAAGCGGCGGCATGCAATCTGGCGCTGCTGCTCAGAAAGATGATGGGAGCGGGTACGCCATGAAGACTTCACGACGTGGCGGCAGACATATCCTTCGTTCTTTTGCCCCTTATCTCGGCCATCAACGCCATCCCCGTGACTTCACATTCGTTGTCGGCTTGCGTGTCGCGCCGGATACCGCATCGCGGCCGATGTTTTCGACGGAAAGCTCCATGCCAGAAATCGCCGATTTAGGCACGGGCGGTTAGCGCAGTTTCTCCCACAGGAGGGACTATGATAGGTTACGGTTTGTTGGGAACGATTGTCGTGATCGCTATAGTTGTCGTGATTGTCCGTGCTTCATGAACGTTCTGGGCCTGGTCATACGTTGAGAGAGGGCCTTTGAAGGAATGCTCAACGGAAGCGGGGTCTGCTCCAGTTTCGCATTTTTTTCTGAACCGGAAGGAGGCGTATTTCTAAAAGTAACCCGCGGCCAGCAAAAACAGCAAACGCAAGCTATCCCTTCGCCAATTCAGTCGTCTGTTATTACATGATCTCTTCGTTCCGCGCTCTTGCTCTTGGTGCCCTCGCACTGCTGGCAGTCGCTCCAGCGTGGTGTCAGGCGCTGAAAGAGGTTCCTTCGTATGCCCTGAAAACGGGCGACCGAGCGCCGCCGATCGATTTTGATACGATCCTTCAGGGTCCGGCGCCGAGCGCGGTCAATTGGCTTACGCTTCGCGGGAAAGTCGTGGTTCTCGACTTCTGGGCAAGCTGGTGCGCTCCTTGTGTCGCGGATATCCCCAGGACCAATGATTTGATTGCAAAGTACAAAGACAAACCGATCCAGTTCATAGCTATCGGGCACGAGAATGCCGCAAAGGTGGAGTACTTTCTGAGAAAGCATCCGATCAACACCTGGATTGCGCTTGATCCGAAGGTCGCGGTTTTTCGCTCCTACACAGCCTTCGGCATTCCTCACGCCGTTGTGGTCGACGAGAAAGGCGTTGTTGCGGCCGTGCTCAGTCCCGCAGATTTGACGGGAAAAGTAATTGACGACGTTCTAGCGGGCAAAACTCCGACCTATCCGCCGCTTCCTCCTAATGCCTACTTCAACCCTGAGACCGCGGCTGAGTACTTCATGAAGGTCGGGGCAGAACCGCCCTCCGAGCACTAGCGAAATCTTCGTCCGAGCATCCCGCTTAAGAGTGACCGGATCGGGCCGCGAACCGCATCTTCACAAATCGAAGCGTTGCGATCAGGCAAGCACATGGGTCCTCGAACATGCGCACTCGCTACAACCGTAAAATGGTTCTGTGAGCCACAGACTACGAACCAATGGCGCCCAATCGCTGCTTCGTTGCAACGGGCATTGAAGCCCGCCTGGGCCTCAATCCTTGCCGTGACTCTCAAGGAAGGTCTAGAGGTTGTTCGGCTTTAGAGGTATCCCAACCGCGGTGCTTGATCTCGTTCTGGGCTTGTCGAACGCGCTCTTCCATCGACGGGGCATCTGTTCGCGGGGAATCTGCTTTTTGGTCTCGTGCGAGAAATTGATACACCTCAAATAATTGGATAGCGGCACGTGGAGAATACCCGTCTGCCTGAGCCACCCTGAGCCCTTCGCGGTCGGCGGCGAGTTCGCCGTCTTTCCCGTAAGGTTTGCCGAAGTCCTCTATGGATAGTTTGTCGAATTGTTCCGGAGTCAGATGTTCGCTCTGCATCGCATGAATCACACGTTCGGCGTACTGCTTGAGATCAACGTGTGCGATCTCGTGCCCCAGGACAATCGCGAGTTCATCCTCGTGTTGCATTAAAGCCAGCACCCCGCCTCCGACGATGACTTGGCCACCCGGGTAAGCCACTGCACTGTGAAAGCCAGGATGAGGGTCAAGGTAAAACCTATAGTCCAGTTTCCGCGTGCTGTGTTGGGCGACCTTGTCCCCGACTTTCTGCAGGTATTCTTCGATCCTTTGGCTTTCTTGTGTTTCGCCAACCTCGTTTAACCTGAAAAAGGATGCGACCAAGGCGTTCCCGGCCCGGACTTCGTCTTCGAGAGAGAGTACCGGTGGCGCCTGGGCGAGGGCAGAAGAGAGGAGTAGAAACATAACCAGTAAAGCGGCTGGTTCAAGCCTTTTCAGCATAAGAGTTTCCAGATTACAAATATGAATGCGTTTTGCTGATGATGCTCCTCACAGAGATAGCAGCTATATAGAAATAGCAGCTATGGCCGCGAGAATTACAGCTTTCCGGCCCAGCAGATGAACGATCGGGACGAATACATCGTTATGAAGGACACAATTGGGTTAATCCCCTATTTGCGAGAGTTGGTTGAATACGCGCAGTAGGCTGGTTTTGTGCCTATACGCTCCGCGTCGATTTCAAGCGTGGTAGTAAGAATCCATCGCCAGACCGATTGGTCCCTTCGCTTTAGCAACTTGTCAGCATTAAGCCAGTGTCTATCCCAAGAAAGCTCGAGCGTTGCTTGCGCTGTCTTATATCGATGTAGTCTATCTCCGCGTGTACCCAAATGGCGTCGGGCGGCTGCACGATTCCTTGCGCCTCAGATGCATTTTTGAGCTCCGACAAAGCGATGCTGCCACCACCGGTTCATGCAGGAGAAGAGCAATGAGCCTACTCCAAGCCGTACTAACTGGATGCCTTTGCCTATGCCCAGAGCGACAAGAAACGCCCCTCCAGGCAATATACGACGACGGCCTAGACGACTTCGAAATTCCGGGTTCCCCTAGCCTGATTATCGACAAGGCGCGAAAAGCGGGCTGCTACCGATTCTTTAATGAAAGTCGTCTATATTTTCGAGTCTTCGCCTGAGTTTCAGGTTAGAGAGCGAGGTTACAATGCGGATGATTACTCGACGTGATGCAATTCGGCAGTTCGGTTCGGCCTCCGCCGGAGCGTGGTTTGCGGCGACTCACATAGGTCTCAACCTTTCGATTGCGCCAAACGCTTCGGCCACATGGGGCGGTGCGGCACCTACGCTCGCACCCGGTGCGCCGACATCGCCGGAGAGGCTGGCTTTGATTGAAGCGTTTGAGAAGCGATCCGAAGGGCTGCAGGACAAGTTCGAGGCGCGAGTTCACAAGAGTGACTGGGTAATGCCCTATCGCCTATTCCGGCCCGCCACAAGCCGGAAAGTGCCCCTGATTATTTACCTGCATGGAAGCGGAGGGTTAGGCGACGACAACCTGAAGCAGCTGACTTTCGGCAACCGGTTTGGTACACGCGTCTGGTTGCTACCGGAAAACCAGAAAGGTTGCCCTTGCTACGTCGTCGCACCGCAGACCGATCGGGGATGGATCCGATACGATTTTTCGCGACAGCCGGCGGTGGAGCTCGCCGGTTTCGGGGATGGCTCGCGCTTGGCCCTGCAGATCGTCGACGCTCTGTGCCGCGAGTTCGCTATCGATGAGCATCGCATTTACATAGCGGGAAACTCTATGGGAGGCGCGGGCGTGTGGAACATGCTGGCCAATCGTCCGAACTTTTTCGCGGCGGCCGTGATCACTTGTGGAGGGGTATCTCCCGATGATGGCACTGCCTCACCTGCCACGCCATTGTGGGACTTCCACGGAGAGTCCGATGCAGTCGTTCCCGTGTCCTCAGCGCGTGATCGTATTGCTGCCAGACGGAGAGCCGGGGGCCATCCACTCTATACGGAATACCCTGGGGCGGATCACGATAGCGTAGCCAGATTGGGATTCACCGAACCTGCTCTGCCAAAGTGGGTCTTTTCTCAGCGCAGGAGCTAATGACTTTAGGAGCAAAAACATGCAGAGATTGATGCAGCGGCTGGTTGCTATAACTGCACTGGCATCCCTTCTGGTCGCCGTGACGGTGCAAGTATCGCGCGCCAAGAGTTTCGAAGAGGGTCATCAGGCCAGGACGCAGGGCTCGACCCTTCCCCTGAATTCCATGGACGGTCTGGAGCTGCAAGGCATAAACGAGCCCGGTGTAGACCCCCTGAACATCCAGACGAAAGTTGTCGGATATCGTGGACGCCATGCAGTGCGTATCGTCAACGTTGAGGGCCAAGGCCCCCAGACTGGAGCGGAGGTTCTTGCGATCGTCAAAACGTCTGACTTCAAAGATGGCACCATTCAAGTCGAGGTGGCCGGCGTTCCGCGCCAGGGGGCACAACCTGGCACGCGGGGGTTTGTCGGCATCGCCTTCCGTGTGCAGGATCACGGTTCCAAGTATGAGGCGTTCTACTTGCGCATGACCAACGGACGCTCCGATGACCAATTGCGGCGCAACCACTCTGTGCAATACGTATCCCACCCCGACTTTCCGTGGAAGCGTTTGCGCGATGAAAATCCTGGAGTGTACGAATCCTATGCCGATGTGGACGCGGGCGCGTGGACGCGGATCAAGATTGTTGTGACCGGAAACAGGGCACAGCTCTATGTCAACGCAGCCGATCAACCCTGTTTGATTGTGAACGATCTGAAGCTGGGTGAGACTCATGGGCAAGTCGCGCTTTGGACTGGTTCGGACACTGAAGCGTACTTCTCGAATCTGACGATTCAGTGACAGAGCGTGCGCATATGTGCCCAACCGAAGGCCGAGCGCTGCGAATCTCAAAATAGGGAGTCACAATGCACATGATTACTTGACGAAATGCAATTCGCGCCTATGGTATGCGGCGACTCAGAATGGGATCTGATTCTGGGATTGAAAATAGGCGCTCATATGGTGTGCCGCTCCGTCGCAAGACCTAAGGAGAGAACGAATGTTTCGGATCATCAAGATTGCTTTGCTACTGGGCTTAGGAATTGGAATGACAGCGTACGCTGAGGATCAGCCCAAGCTGGTCAAAATCAACGACTCCATCTACATGGCTCCTTCAAGCGGGAACGTCTATATGGTCACGACGCCAGCCGGAAATGTGGTCATCGATACTGCCAGCGAAGATCAAGCTGCGGCGGCTCGGAACCTGTTAATGGCGGAAAACCACGGACCGGTGAAGTACATCATTTTGACGCATGGCCATGCCGATCACATCGGCGGAATACCCCTTTGGAAAGAACCTGGAACGCAGATCATCGCCCAACGAGACTACGTTGAATTTCTCAATTACACCACCAGGCTTAGTGGTTTCTTTGCCCCGCGCAACGGCGCAACGTTCCGTCGTTCCTACCAGGCATCCAGCTCCTGGGCGGGTGACTACGGCGCGAAGATTGATCCAACCATTTTGTTCGACCAGCACTATGAGTTTACGTTGGGAGGGGTTGAATTCCAATTATTCAGTACGCCCGGTGAGACGCCTGATCATCTCACCGTGTGGCTGCCTGCTTACAAGATTGCCTTCATGGGTGACAATTACGCCGGTATCGGAATCCCCGAACCGATGTCGTTCCCGAACATCTATGCGCTCAGGGGTACAAAGCCCCGTTGGGCACTGGATTGGATCAATTCGATTGATAAGGTGTTGTCGCTCAAACCTGATGTTGTGCTTTCAGGTCACGGCGATCCGATTTTCGGGAACGAGGAAATTACTCGGCGGCTGACACGGTATCGCGACGCGATTCAGTACGTTCACGATGAAGTCGTAAAGGGTATGAACGCCGGCAAAGATGTATACACCTTGATGCAAGAAATCAAACTCCCGGCAAGTTACAGCTTAAGTGAAGTATTTGGCAAGGTCAGCTGGTCAGTTCGCGGCATCTACGACGGATATGCAGGCTGGTTCGACATGAATCCTGCAACCATGTACGAATTGCCGCCTTCTTCTGTATATCCGGATCTTGTCAAACTCGCCGGGGGACCGGGCCCCTTGGTGCGGTTGGCACTCGACAAGCTGGAAGGCGGTAACCCGGTAGAGGCGCTGCACCTTACTGATGTAGCTCTCGCATATGATCCGAAGAATCAGGCTGCGTTGAACACTCAACTCAAGGTGCTGAGTTACCTGCAAGAGCGCAGTCAGAACTATATCGAGTCCGGATGGCTCGACTACGGGATCAGAACAACGAAAGAGAAGCTGGCGTCAAAATAGGACTGGAAGGCAGGAATTGGACCGCACCTGCCAGGCGGAACGACTTTACTGCCGATCCACATTCTCGGAGTAGGAGATTGTTAACCATGAGAATTACACGATTTGCTCCAATTTTGTTACTTGCCATGCGCCTCTGTGCCGCTGGACAAACAGGAATGACCAACGAGGACAGGGAGCACTTACTCGTGCATTTTGAAATGACCGGGCAAATGGTGGCCGAGCAAGTGCGCGGACTCTCCCAGGCTCAACTTGAATATCGTACCGCGCCCGATCGCTGGACAATCCGGGAATGCGTTTCTCATTTGGCAGTCGCCGAACCCGATTATTGGCGCGACCTGATGAAGGCGGTGAAGGCGCCGCCCGATATGAAGGGCAAGACATCGTCGAATACAGATGCGGATATCATGTGGTACGGCATCGATCGCGTTGTGCATACGAAAACGGGCGGCGGTCATGAGAAGGTCGACACATATAAAGACCTCGGAGAAGCCCTGGCAAAATTCCAGGCACTGCGTACAACCATGATCGAATACATTAAATCAACTAACGACGATTTGCGCGCCCATAGCTTCGGAAAGAGAGAACCGATCGATTGTTGGCAGTGGATGCTGGAAATCTCCACGCATGCCGAGCGGCATATTCAACAGATTCGCGAGGTCAAGGCTGATCCTAACTTTCCAAAGAGTTGAGGCGAACCTCCTGAGGTCATTTCAGCGCGTCCATTCTCCAACCCCTGCATCTGATTTGCGTCACCCGGCCGCCGCAGTCAATCGACTTGAGGGTGATCTATCGTCTTCGGTAGCGATCGCCGAACTGAAGTGTATTTGGGATCACTACCAGACTCTGCATTGGGTTGCGTGAACCATCGGCTGGCCAGCGCGGCAACCGAAAGCGTGTTCGAATTCAGGCATGTTGCCGAGCACGTTGTTTACGCGGTAGCGGTCCAAGGAGTGCCCTTGCGTTAAGACCGCCGTGCGGGCAGCCTCGGGACGAAGAGCGCTGCACCAAACTTCTGAGTATGCGAGAAAGAACGTTTGTAGCTCAGTAAGTCCATCCTGTGAGGGGCTTTCGAGCGTCTTGCCATTCGACGTCAAAGTGTTTTCAAGGGCTGACAGCGCTATGTGGATTCCGCCATTGTCCGCGGTATCTTCCCCAGCCGAGAGCGCCCCATTCTGTCTTACGCCCGCTTCGGGAATATCTTGTGTGTATTCATCCTGAATGCACTTGTCGCGCTCGTCATAGTTAGCTGCATCCTTGGGGGTCCACCAGTCTCGCAGGTTCCCTTGTGCATCGAACTTGCGTCCTTGGTCGTCAAAGCCGTGAATAGTCTCATGGCCAATGACCGCGCCGATAGCGCCATAGTTAACCGCGTCGGGAGCAGACGCGTCAAAGAATGGAGGCTGAAGAATGCCGGCGGGGAAATTGATGGTATTCGTCGAGGCATCTTCGTAGGCGTTGACGGTAGGGGGAGTCATGACCCACGCCTGGCGATCCGTGGGCTTGCCGATCTTACTGAAACGTCGGTTGGTCTCGAAGCGGCTGGCGCGGAAGATATTGCCGACGAGGTCATCGCGCTTGATCTCGAGGGACGAGTAGTCCTGCCATCGGTCGGGGTAGCCGATCTTGTCGATTTGTGCCGCGAGCTTGCCATGGGCAGCTTGTTTCGACGCATCGGACATCCAGGCCGCGGCATCGATGTCACGGTTAAGCGCGGCCTCGATGGCACGCACCATTTTTAGAACGCGCTCCTTGCGCTCCGCCGGAAAATAGTTTGCGACATACGCTTGGCCGACCGCTTCCCCGAGATCGTAATCGGCGCTGAACGAGCATCGGCGCCAGCGGGGCGGAATCACCGGTGTTCCGGCGAGGGTGCCACCGAAGAAGTCGAAGGTCTCGTCCACAAAAGACTGGCTTAAGAACGGCGCCATAAAATGAAGAGTCTGCCAACGCAGATAAGCCTTCCAGTGATCCACCGGTTCCGAGGCGATCAGTTGGTCCAGTCCGCGGAAGAAGTTTGGTGCGAGCACCAGGTATCGGGTTGAAGAGGGTGCCTGCATGGCTTTGAGGTAGCGCTCAAAGTTAAAAGATGGAACCAGCGCCTGCACCTGCTGCAAGGACATTTTGTTATTCTGATTCTTGGGGTCACGCCGTGCAACAATATCCATCGCGGACTTGGCCAGTGCTGTCTCCAGCACTAGTACAGACTGTGCATCGGCCGAAGCCATCTGGGCGGACTCTCCACCGAGTTTAAGCAGCTTGGCAATGTGTTTCACGTACTTGTCCTGAACTTCCTTCGATTTGTCGTCATCCTTAAGGTAGAAATCCCGCCCAGGCATCCCCATGCCGGACTGATCGAAAGCCGCAACCGTTATGCCGGCATCGTCAAAATCCGGTTGCTGATAAAGGCCAAACAGAATTCCGTCGTACTCATTGTCGGTATAGACAAGATCACCGGGACGAACCAGTTGATGCAGGTAGGCAATTAGCTCGGGCAGTTCCGTTTTGTCCTTCAGCTTTGCTATGCGGTCAAGGGCAGGCTGAAGTGGTTTGATACCAAGCATGTTTATTGTGGTTTCATCCATGCAGGCGGCATAGTAGTCGCCGACTCTCTGCTGGATCGGAGAACGGTCCTTCGCGCTGGCAGCCTCTTCCAGTGTGTCGTGCACCGCGGCGATGTTCCATATCGCCAGCTTGCCGAAAGCACTCTGGCCTGCCAGGTCGGCGGGGATCGGGTTGGCCTTGATCCACTTCGAGCAGGAGTATTGAAAGAAATCAGCACAAGGATCGAGGGTCCTGTCGACCTGATCGAGGTTGAAGTGGTCAAGCGACGGAACGGGTTGGTGTTCGACCGCCATCTGAGCAGCGGAGACGATCGGGAAAATAAACACGGCGATGAGACTGAGAAACAGAGAACGCATTAGCGATCCTCGATGTGAAGAATTTACATCCCACAACAATGCTCAACTTCGAAATCTCGGTCGTAGAGCCGAGGCGACAACAAGTACGAATTTAAGAAGAAGGGAGAGAGATAGACTCCATAGGCTCAGCTTCCTTTCCGGAAATATTAGCGCCACAACAAAGAATCCAGCCAGCAAGAGAGCGAAATCAACCATGCTCCCCTCCGGGCCAATCATTCCCCCCGTGAGCCAACGCGGGCCGTGCAAGTTGGAATCAAGAAGATGCACACTAGCCAGCATCCCGCTGTCGGGCATTGAATAGATGAAGGTTTCGGCATAGTCAGTGGCGGCGTGGAATCCAATCGCGAACCATAAGTTCCCGGTGCGTTGCAGAGTAAACGAGGCGAAGATGCCGAACAGCATTACCGACAATGCACCTACCCAGCCCTCGCCGGGGTTCCCCAAATGCACAGCTCCAAAGAGCGCTGACAGCAAGACGGCAGATGGCCAAAGGCCGATACCGTCACTTAGTGTGAATTGAGCGTAACCGCGAAATAGGAACTCCTCGAAGACTCCGACATGGCAAAGCCCACGGCCCAGAGCAGGGCAATTTCACAATAGCGATACCAGCCAGCGACAGCGTTCCAAAGGAAAACCCGCCCATCCCGGCAATTACCAACATCTCCGTCGTCTCAAAAAGCAAGCCGATGATGACTCCCAGCCAGAAAGTCTTTCCGAACGCCCCTTTCAGTGGAATGCCATAGACTGCAAGTCTTCGCTTTTCAATCCTCGACATGATCCAGGCGGCGAAAAAAGCCGAGATGATCCCCACGCCTTCGATGAGAAATTGGGCGCGGGGGCTGAGGGTGCCGTGGCTAGCGAGTCGAACGATTGCGGCGAGGGCCGGGATTTTAAGAATGCCCTTCTGAAGTAAAAGAGAAAACACCACAACCATTAAGACATAGATGATCAGGCGCCATCCCGCTCGGATGCCACCGAGACCCCAAAACATTTGGCGGCATGGGACGGCTGCAGAGCTGATTGGGTTTGTGTCCTCGCTCGCTAGACTTTTGTCCGGGTACAATCAGTCTTCCACCTTTCGAAGAGTTGCATGATCGTAAAGCGGCTTACCGGAAAATATCCCCCGAGCGAAGTAGGGCGCGATGGCACAAGCGGCGAATGGGTCCGTGTTGGCCCGCGATTTGCGTGGCGGAGACGGCCGAGAAAATGAAGACGGCGGTGAGATTTGACTAAAGAGAGAACGCATTACCCGATCCTCAATGTGAAGGATGTTACGCCCGCCACAATGCTCAACTTCGAAATTGCTAACCTAGCAGATGAGGTGATGAGTGTCACCGAAGTGGGACAGATACTCGCGAATCAGGTACGGATGCATTGACCATGCGCCTTATGCCCGGCTCTTGTCGTCTTCCGAGGCGTGTGGTCGACCCTATATTGTCGGAAATCCTCATCGAGAAAGCGAATGCTCTCAGCAGCATGGCATACAGAATTGCGACTTCTTGAGCCCGACCGAACCGCCATCCTTACAACACGAGGGCGATTGCTGTGGAAGTTGGTATATGAAGGCCGCGGCCGCTACAGCTTTCCGTAGAACCCGGAACTCTCGCTCCCGAGATATTTGTCGCGGCTCCAGAAGCTCTGTGAACCTGCCGTGTTCTGCCCACCCTTCATCCTGCAGCCGACAGCGTTCGTCCCACGGCCATCTCTTGAGTTGAATCTTGGACTCGTGCGTGCTGCCTGTGGCGGCAGATGCACTCAAAGTTCGCCAAATGGTGAGCCGTAGCGCCAAGCTAAATCCGCTTTGCCATTCTGGACTTTGAGCGGCCACAACGACTGTTGCGCGAGAGATTGCGCTTCGCATAACAGTGCCTTAGACGTTTTCCTGGACCAGGGGACCATCATGAAATCCGCCTATCAGCTGAGCTTGGCGGGAGCGTTACTCGTGTCGCTCCTGGTGCCGCTGTCAGCCGTTGCACAGACAGCATCGATTAACGGAACGGTCACCGACGCATCTGGAGCGTTGGTGCAACATGCGAAGGTAACCGCCACTAATACTGCGACCAACGCGGCGCGCAGCACTGAGACCGGAAGCGCCGGCGTGTACAGCATCACTGAACTGGCGCCCGGTCTCTACGAGGTGACGGTCGAGAAAGCCAGCTTCGGCACCGTCAGATTCGCCGCAGTGACGTTGACGGTTGACCAAACGGCTACCCTGAACGCGAAACTTAACGTGGATTCGACCTCGCAACAAGTAACGGTGGAGGGCACGGCAGTAACGCTGGACACGACGGATGCTCAGCTCAGCAGCGTGGTCGAACATACGCAGATGACGGAGCTGCCCTTGATTCTGCGCGATCCTTATCAATTGGTATTGCTATCGCCGGGCGTGACCCAGTCCGACAACATGGGCGGAATCTCCACGAATGGTGGACGCGAACGTAACAACAATTTCATGCTGGACGGAACCGACAACAACGACACGGAGGCCCCGGGGCTGCTCGGCGGTCTGACCACACAGAACCCAGACTCAACTCAGGAATTTCGCATCATTACCAATAATTTCGCACCGGAATACGGACGCAACAACGGGGCTGTCATTGACGTGATTACGCGTAGTGGCACCAACAACCTTCACGGTGATGTTTTTTATTTCGGCCGCTGGGACGCCATTGGCGCGCGCGACTTTTTTAACCACCAGATCGAGCCCGACGGGCAGATTGAGCCCAAGAACTCCTACGTCCGCAACCTTTATGGAGGGTCTCTCGGGGGCCCAATTGTGAAGGACAAAACGTTCTTTTTCGTTAACTACCAAGGCAATCGTTTCGTAACCAATCTTACGAATACCTCACTTGTGCCGACGGCGGCGTTTGACAGTGGCATCTTCACGTATACCAATCTCGCCACGGGCGCGAGCCAGTTGATCAACATAACCACTCCGGGCGGTGGCAATAACGGCACTAACGTGGGCTTGGATCCGGTCATGCAAAAGATACTCGCGCTCTACCCTGCGCCGACCACACCGACCGGGGACGGGATAAGCGGCACGCTGTTTTTCCCAACCGAGTCGCGGCAAAAAGAGGAGAACGGAACCCTTAAGATCGACCAGAAGATCACCAAAGGAAACACCCTTACAGGACGCTACATCTACAATTGGTTCCACGACCCCGATCCATTTCACTCCGACTTCCTGCCCGGCGGGTTGGGGGCAATCGGCGAATTTGCGAAGACGCAAGGGCTATCGCTGGCGCTGACTTCCACTCCCAGCCCCACAGTGGTCAACGTGGCGCGGGCTGGCGGGAACCGCAATAATTCGGGATTTACTTGTGGAGGGGTTGGCGTATTCGACAGGTTTGGGTTCACTGACCAGGTGGGCCGTGGCGCCGATTATGACCTGCCCGATTACAGTGGTTTTGGTTGCCAAGGGCTGGGCGATTCCGACGGTCAAGCGCGCCGGACCGGCACCTATCAGTTCATGGACACACTGACCAAAGTGATCGGCAAGCACACTACGAAACTTGGGGCTGAGTTTCGCGACGTGTACTCGAACAATTTCACGTCGTTTTCCAGTCGCGCGGCTTTCGCTTTTAGTACGTTCAGTACCTTTGGGATTTCATCACTCGCGGGCATCGACCCGAACGTCTCCACCCCATTTCTCGAAGACAGTAGTTCACAGCTGCTGGGAATGGTGGCTTTTCAGCTTCAAACCCAATTCTTCACCAAGGCCGGAGGGCGCCAGTTCAACGACGAGTTGGATTTCCGCACTCATGAAATAGCGTTGTTTGCGCAGGATGAATTCAAGTTGTTTCCGAATCTCACGCTCACCTACGGTTTACGGTGGGAGTACGACGGTGTGCCGTACGAGAACCACGGTGGCATGTCGAATCTTTTTCAGGATCCCAGCGGGCCTGCGCCCGCGCTGCCCGGCGGTGGAAGCGGGTTCACGTTTACTCCGGTGGGGACGGGGACGGGACACCAACTCTTCAACAGCTACTATCGGAATTTCGAGCCGCGCGCAGGGTTTGCCTGGGATCCCTTTAAGACGGGGAAGACATCGATTCGCGGCGGTATCGGCGTGTTCAGCGATCGCGTCTACGGGAACTTGATAAGCGATGCACGGGGCAACCCGCCGTTTCAGCCGAGCCTGACCAACCTGCCGGTCATCAATGTCGTCACCGGAGCCCCCAACCTAACCTCGACGGCGCAGCTGGTGAATCAGACGCCCCCGGCACCCCTGTCGCCTGATCCCGTGGTGCTGAATGGTTCGGAAATATTCCCCGATCTTTTTGACGCGAATATAAGGCCCCCCACTGTGGTGACCTGGAACTTTGGCTTCCAGCACCAGATCACTTCACGCATCACGCTAGAAGCGAATTATGTTGGGAACCATGGGACGCGCATTCTGCGGGTGATTGACGGGAACCCTCCGCAGCCGGCTCTGGTGGCCGCGCTGCTGGCTGCCGGCACTCCGCCGGATGCCTTGCAGTTCAGCGCTCTTTATTCCGGGCCAACCGAAGCAGTGAATAACAATGCATTCGAGCACGCCTTCGTGGACCAGACTTCAGGGCACTCCTGGTACGACGGCTTGCAGTCGCAAGTGAATGTGCGGAATTTCCATGGCCTGCAGATGGGACTCTCCTACACCTGGTCACACGCGCTCGACGACTCTTCCGATCCTCTGCCCGGGGAGACAACAAACGGCAACGGCGACTTCCCGGTGGACACTTTCCTTCTGAACCATCAATATGGCAACTCGGGCTTCGATACGCGCCAGCGGGCGGTGATTAACTTTGTTTACCAGCCCAATATCGGACGAGGAAAGAGTTTGCTTAGCACTGGCCTCCTCGGCCGGGTGTTTGAAGGCTGGGAGATCAGCGGCATCGCTTCCTTCCAAACCGGCCTCCCCTATGACATCTACGGGCCGGAGGACACGTTGCATACCGGAGTGCCGAACGGCGTCACCGACCGCGCGACGGTTATCGACCCGTCGATCCTCAAGACGGTTCCCGCGGGCGGCAAGTACGGTCCCGGCGGTGGAGTCTTCACCGGATTTAACCTCAACGCTTTCAATCAGGAAACAGACCCAGTCACAACTCCGTGGGGAATCCCATCTCCGGGGGTGCGCAATAACTGGTACGGCCCCGGCGTCAATAATTGGGACATATCTCTAGCCAAAACCACCGCGTTGACGGAGCGGGTTAAGTTTCAGTTTCGTTTCGAGACCTACAACCTCTTTAACCGTGTGCAGTTCCAAAAGCCGACCTTCCTGGGTGGGAACGAATATGGCGCGACGAACTACACCTCTAATCCCGATTTCGGTTACTCGTACGAGCAGGTAGGTCAAAACGACGGCACGACGGGAGCACGGCAGATCCAGCTTGGGGCGAAGTTTCTTTTCTGAGCAGAACCTATCGAAGGTTTTCTATGGCCACAACAAAAATGGTCAAAATATGTTGGCCGTAGATGACGATGTCGGGATCGCCTCAGCCCATAGGTCGATCTATGAGGTTGTGAAGGTCGCAGAAGCCGAGCTTCGTCTGCTCTTGGCGCGGCGGAACGACGTCACGTGGCGCATACGAAATCTTCGTCGGGTCGTGAGTGGTTTGGAGACTTCTGCGAATCAGCTAGCATTCGCCGGTATTCCTGCCGAGCGATTTGACGGCAGACGGCATTCGCTGTTGCGAAGTCCGTCAAACCAGCCGTATTTGAAGTTGCGGCGCGCATGCCGGATTGCTTTGATGGAAGGAGAAGAAACTGCATCGCCCCTCGAGATCTATAGTCGGATCGTGCGCAGGAGCTCTTTTTCATTTGTGAATTCTGACTCTGCGGTATCGTCGATTGTCGAAATGCTGAATTCCATGACTGATGATGGAGAAGTTGGGCGTCTGGAGGATTGTCAAGGTCGTCGCTGGTACCGCGTCCAACGGGAAGGGGCACCGGCATGCTAATTATCCGGCGACCTGGCGATAGAAAGTCTCATACGGCCACGCCCCGGCGGAGCCCGTATTGGAAGGGAGAACTTAATCATTGGTAGAGATCCCTGCTGGAATTGCGCGAACGCTCCAGCGGGCTGCCTGGAAAAGTCAGAGCCGAGGGCTGATGCCCAATCGCCCCCGAACCTCCTTCGGTCGTTCTGCCTAGAGTGACGGGTGGGCGCCGTCCGCCGGTACCCGAGTTGGCAGGAGTATGGAGGGTCCGCCTGATTTCTATCCAACAATCTTCCAATCGAAATCGAGCTCTGGATCAGCAATGAGCAAGTCTGGATTGGCGGCTACCCTGCATGTCTCTTACAAAGGCGCTCGGCCGGACGTCGAAGTGAAACTGGCGGACCTTCGAGTCACTTCGGGATTTCGTTTACGGATCCCGAGGGTCTTATAAGGGAACAATTGAATTCGCTGGCGCGTTCAAAGATGCATCACTAACCGGAGTTGCGAAAACACTGATGCCCGAATCCGATCCGCGGATATCGGTCTGGGGCACATGGGATCCAAAGAAGGTCAATTGAGTGCTTGCTGACGAAACGAGGTTTCGTCAGCCCTTTTGGAAGTCCCGTGCGGCTTACCATTTGGCCTCCGACCCAATTCCCGCTAACTTTTTTCGGCGGCAATCGTCACACAACAAAAGAGCGTTGTCCTGTGAAAGGACTCTTGATGCGCAGTGGCTGCTTCAGTGTTTATGTAGTCGCCTTGGTGCTCGGCTGTTTACCGACCCGTCTTGCGGCTCAGCCGCTGCAACCGAAACTCATCGTCCAAATCACAATGGACCAACTGCGCGGCGACTTGCTTCGAGATTACGTCCAGGCCCTTAGTCAGGGGTTTCGGCGCCTGGAGAATGGCGGCTTCTGGATCAAGCGCGGAGATCTCAATTACGCGGTGACTGTGTCATTTCCTGGCCATACTACTCTCGCCACGGGAATGTATCCGTATCATCACGGATTGGTCGCAAATGAATTCTGGACCCAGCGGGATGGCAAATGGGCGTCGGTCGATTTTTCCGATGACACCGATTTTCGGATCCTGGGTGATCCAGCTGCCGTCGGAGCGTCACCCAAATTCCTGCTCTGCCAGACTCTCGGCGAATGGGTGAAGCAAGCAGATCCTCGCGCTAAAGCAATAGCGATTGGAAGCGACGAGAACATCCCTATCGCATATGCCGGCCATAAATCCGACGGAGTGTATGTTTTCGATCCGGCAGCGAACAGCTTCACGACATCCACGTTTTACGCCGAAAGTATCGCCGACTGGGTGAAAGCGTTCAACCAGACTGAACTTCCTCGGTACCAGCAACAGAGATGGGATCTGGTAGTCCCAAAACAATTTGTGTCTTTAGCGAGTTCACAGAGAACCAGTCTCCGCGGCAAACTAAACCCGCAATTTCCTCATGTCTACGAGAACGAAAATTCCACCCAGCCGGATCATCCTCTGTCCTATTCTGCCTGGTTCAACTCAACTCCTCTCAAAGATGAGGCGCTCTTTGCATTGGCGGCGCGCGCGGTCGATGCGGAGCGCCTGGGCCAGAGGGGAGCCGTCGACTATCTCGCCATTGACGTTGACAGCACTGATCAGGTGGGCCACAAGTTTGGACCACGAAGTCTTGAGCAACTGGATACTTTGGTTCGCCTGGACCGCGCGCTAGCCGGCTTCCTCGATCATCTGGATGCAGTTGTGGGAAAGAATGATTATGTAGTGGCGCTCTCCGCGGACCATGGAGCCGCTGATCCTCCCGAATCACAAACCGCCGGACGACGGATTACGACGCCAGAAATTGAAGCCGTTTTGGATAAGGTTGAGGCAATCGCGAAGGTGAATCCGGGCACACCATCTGAACTCGCCGATGAGATTGCAGCGGAACTCAAGCAGGCGGATTTCATCGCCGATGCATACACTCCGGCGCGTCTTTCCGGGCAATCGGACGAGCCTTTTGTGCGGCTCTATCAGCATTCGTTTCGCCCATCATTTACTACTGACTTCCCGCTCTGGACGACCAAACCGCGCGAATATCACCCGGCGCGATATGGCGTAATCGTGCGCTTCAAGGAGGGAATGATCTTTGACCGGGCGGTTTCAGTACATGGTTCTCCGTACACATATGACCGGGATGTCCCCATCATCTTCTATGGTGAGAACATTCGCCACGGATCGCAGCCGGATGGCGTAATGACGGTTGACGTGGCTCCCACACTCGGCGCGGCCGCGGGAATTCATCCGCCAGCAGGACTTGATGGACATCCCTTGTCTTTCGTTTTCACCACTGAAGTTAACGGTACGCGAACAACTGGAAAGTAAGTCACGTTCCAAGCACTCGGGCTGGTTCCAACTCCATCGTGGAGAAACGAGGTTGGAGAGAGGATGACCGAAATTGTCGACTCAACAACTCTGCTCGACGATCTCTCGCAGTCCTGTCCTATAGCCTCGGCTGCAGGATAGCTCTTTCCCATTCTTCAGGACGACGACATACTCTCCGCTGTTGGTAGGTATCAGCTCCTTGATCTTGCGTACATTTACGATCACCGAACGATGGATGCGCACGAAGTGCGTCGCGTCCAGACGTTCGCAAAGGCTGCTGATCTTGTCACGCACAAGGTAAGACTCCTTCCCAGCGTTTAGGCGCACATAGTTGGCCGCAGCTTCTACCCAGTCAATGCTGTCCATGTCCAGGAAGACGACCCGCCCGTTCACCTTGATCACCAAACGGTTGCGGTACTGAGACGCGGGAATCGTCACCGGCCGAACCTGCGATAAGAGACTCAGAATGCGATGCGTGAGCTCGCTTTCGCGCGACTTGCGCAGTTCAGATCTGGCTCTTTCGACCGCATGGTGCAGACGCTCCTGGTCGAATGGTTTAAGCAAGTAGTCCAGAGCATTTGCCTCGAAGGCCCGAATCGCGTACTGATCGTAGGCCGAGGTGAAGACAACCGCCGGCATTTCTTCGGGAGGGATTTTGTCCAACACCTCGAAGCCATCCAACTCCGGCATTTGAATGTCCAGCAGCACCAGGTCCGGGCGGAAATTGCGGATAGTGGACACGGTTTGTTTGCCATTCTGGCATTCGGCGACTACTTGTACCTGCGGTTCTGAATTCAGCAGGATCAGCAATTTCTCGCGCGCCAGTCTTTCGTCGTCAGCAACCACGGCCCGCATTACAGGCACTCTGTGCTGTGGCAAACCAACAGAACGTGGAATCATTCTCCTCACTTTTGTCTAACAGTTGGATAGACGTAACAGGGTGAAAATGGTTGTATTTAGACCAAAGGGCTTCGGCACGCTTTGTCCCCAAGACGCGGCATGTTATCCCTTCTTGAGCTAATTGTGTCCCAGCGGAGAGTGCTCCTATCCCTCCTTTCCCGGGCGAGATCGACGCTACACTAGAATGGTTAGAAGTGCTCGGGGAGAAAGGACGCGGCCCAAATCGGTGAGCCAAATTTTCGCGTTAACAAGATTTCACTGGTGAATGCTCCGAACATGAACAGCGCTTGCGAGAGGTGTGGGGTAGCCCTGCCGGTCGATCGTATCGCATACGTGTGTTCTTACGGATGCACCTTCTGTCCGACTTGCTCTTCAACCATGCAGAACATTTGCATGCACTGTGGCGGAGGGTTAGTTTCCCGCCCGCGGCTGCCTTTAGCGGGGAAATCTGGAGGAAAAACAAATACCGATCTCCCATGGACATTTCGGCCCGGGATGGTCTGGGGTTTAAGCTTCGGAGTGTGGGCATTTGTTGCTCTAGCCTATGCCATCACGGTCTACCAATCATTCCGTTCGACACGCGAGCACACGAGCTTTCTAAGTATTTTAGGGCTGCAATCCAGTCTCGTACTCACTTATGCTCCGCTTACTCCCTTTGTTTTCGCGTTCGCGAATCGTTATCAAGTGCTGCGGAACAACTGGGCAGAGCGATCGCTGGTGCTGCTCGCCGGCAGTTTGGTGTTTACCGTGGCTCACGTGGCCCTCAGGAGCCTGACTCCTTACGCGTTTTGGGATCCTGGAGTCAGGAGTTGGGTCTCGGCCGTTTGGGATTCTCAAGCCCATGCATTCCGCATCCACTGGTATATGTATCGCACACTGTTTCTCTCAAGCATTGTTGACGACGTAGTCACCACATATTTCCCAATCGTACTGATCGCACACGTAGCGTCATACTACCGGCGCTTCCAGGAGCGGGAGTTGCGAACCTCGCAATTACAAGCACAACTGGTGAAAGCGCGCCTGCAGGCATTGAAGAGTCAGCTACAGCCACATTTTCTCTTCAATACTCTGAACTCCATTTCCGCCCTGATGCTAACGGACGTTAAGGCTGCTGATCGAATGATCACACGTCTTGGCGACCTGCTCAGAATTAGTCTTGAAACCGCCGGGACCCAAATGACAACGCTCAGCCGCGAACTTGAGTTCCTGAATTGTTATATCGAGATCGAGAAAGTGCGCTTTGAAGAAAGGCTTAAGGTGAGTATTGATATTGCTCCAGAGGCTCTCGACGCAAGCGTTCCGCACTTGCTGTTGCAGCCTCTAGTGGACAATGCGATCAAGCACGGAATTTCAAAGCTGGCTGCCGGAGGCGAAATTCGAATCTTAGCCACGGCGGATGGCACCGAGCTTCATCTGGAAGTGAGAGATAATGGGCCCGGAGTTCTTGATCCAAGCCCCTTCCCGTCGAGCGGAGTTGGTCTGAGAATCACACGCGAGCGGCTTGAGACGATTTATGGCCAACACCAGAGTTTGGAGCTTCTGACCTTGCCAGAGGGTGGAGCGGTCGCACGGGTGAGCGTTCCTCTTCATGCGCGGATGGGAGGACACAACAACTTTGATTTATCCCCAGACTCTTCGTTAACGGAGACAACCGAGTCATAATCCACGAAATTTGGAGTCTTTATCTATTCCAGAATTAGCCCAAGACTCCCGGTTTCCCGCGGATGCTTCGACAAGGTTGAGAAGCCAGGCGCCGCTCGCGGTGCGAATTCGCCATAGAATGGATTGTAGAAATTGGCCGCAAGCGAGACTTGCCCGGCCTAATATCCATTCGATTCGAGGGCAATCAGCGGAGGAAAAAGGCCGCACCCGAAGGTGCGGCCAGCTTTACAGAACCCGTGGCTGGTTAGAAGCGAAGCCGCAGGCCGAGTTCGATGTTTCTCGGCTCTCCCTCGCCATTGAATCCGAGAGCACCAAAGCCGCCGTCGTTGTAGAGACCGAGAAAGTTATCGGTCCACTGATTGTGGTTGAGAACGTTAGCGAAGACGCCCTGCACTTCCATGCTAATGCCCTCTGCCACACGGATACTCTTCTTAACGCTGAAGTCCATATTCCAGTACGCCAGCCCGCCCAGAATTCCAGAGCCGCCATCCCGGGTATCTATCCCCAGAATTGGGTTACGCCAGTTCGACGCTTGGTTCACTCCATCCGGGAAATAGTTTACGGGATAGCCATTTGTCTGACTTGAACAGAATCCCGTGAACTGGAAGCCGGGACACTTGTTAGCATGAACATGTGGAACGGGGCCGAGCGGTACGGCATTCTCCATGTCGTAGTCACCGCAGCCGACACCATCGCAAGCACCGAAGGACTGGTAGTCACCGAAGGTCGTACCGACCTGCGTTGGAACCCCGGACCCAGCGGCGAATATGGTTGCGAAAGTCCAGCCACCGAGCGCTCGTCCCAGGAATCCGGACTGTCCCTTGAAGAAAGGAGGCTGGTAGACAAGGAACACGTTGTAGATGAATTTGCGGTCCCAAGCCTGCCTCCCATACTGTTCGTCAAGGTTGAAGGGGTCGAGAGCACTGAGTATGCTTGAGGCTTGCGCCTGCGCTCCCGTACCCAGCGCCTTTGACCAAGTGAAGTTGTTCTGCAACGTCAATCCGCGCCAATCGGCCATCTTGAGGGAAACGAAACCGGCATTGTAGTTGCCGTGTCCAATGCTGGCATTCAAATACGCCCCGTCGGTGTACGCGCCGGAGCAACCATTGGTCCCAACTCCGCCGAGAGCCGCGCAGTTGGCGGCAATCGGAGTGCTCTGCAGGCTGCGCGGGAAGTTGAACGCGCCAACATTGCCGTTGACTACAGCGCACCCACCCGCCGGGCAGCCCACTCCGCTATCCAAATCACTCCAGAGGCCCCAGACCTGAGCATTGGTGAGGTTGCCAGTGCCAGTGGCACCTTCATTCGCTACCACCGCCGCCGTGCAGCTCGAGAAACCGGTGCAGTAGCCCGTACCTGCAAGCGCAGCCTCGAAGAAGGGTTGGGGCTGAACGTTCCCTGGCTGCGGTCCGGCTCCTGGTGTGGGCAGAGCTGAACCGCCGCAGCCGCCGCCGGCAAGCCCGGGGAGGCCGCCGCAGTATTGCTGGACCACATTCGCATAGGCCTGCTTAAATTGTTGTCCGCCCAGCGTCATCATATAGGGAACGGGGTTAAGTTCGACGGGTTGGTACTCGTGGGTAATTCTGCGCCCAATGTACCCTACTTCAAGAGTCACCTTGTGGCTTACTTGGCGCTGGATGGTGAAATCGAACGAGTCAATCGCGTTAGCCCGGAAATTCGGATCTAAACCCTCAGGGGATGAAGAGAAGGTATTGTTGAACCCGGGGTAGGCGGGCTGAGGCAGCGTCGTGCTCACATTCGAGATCAGGGGGACGGTCGGTCCTCCCGCGGAAGAGACTGTTGATGCTAAGCGAAAGGCTTGGGTCGGGGAGGCCCCATAGGTGCCAGCATGAGAGGCTCCGCAGTTCCAAGCGGAACCGTTGACGAGGTTCGAGTCGCACCCGACGGGCTGTTCGAGCCCGAGTCCGAGCAGCGGTACCAGCACTTGCACGACGCCGTTAGTCCGGCCATAGCCGCGGCCATATCCGCCGCGAATTACGGTGCTATCGTGCCCGAAAATCTTCCCGCCGACCGAGTCACTGTCAAAGTGGGGGTTCCAGGCCACTGCGGCGCGCGGGCTGAATTCGCCGTAGAACGGGTTGTAAGGATACTTCAGCCCGTTCGCGGTATTGCCCACCAAGGCAAACCCGAGTTCGGGGTTATACACTTGTCCCGCCAGCGCATTCTTCTCGACATTGGACAGGTAGCTGAGAGTGCTGACCGGCTGATTTGCCGCATCTACTAGGACCGCCTGCTTTCCACTGGCCTCGACTGGCGGCATCTCCAGCGCCCAACCCAGACCGTAGGTCAGCGTCAAAGTCGGTCTCATATGCCAGGTGTCGCTGAAGTAGACGTTGTAATAAGGAATGTGGCTCTGGTCGAAGGCGTTGGAAAGAGGAGGATCCAAAGTCAGACTCGCGCCACTGCGGGTGAACATCTGCGATGCGATGGAAACTACGCCCAGCGCTGTCGCGGTGAGGGAATCGCAGGTAGCGGCGCTGGTGGAAACCGTAGCGGTCGTGGCGCAAGGAAATGAGGGGGCGCTCAGTCCTGATCCGTTCGTTCCGTTACCCAGGGAATACACCGGGAAAGCGTTTATTGTGCCACCACTATCGTTGCGTTGATGATAATCCCAGTTGTGCTGATAGGTACCGCCAAACTGGAACAGGTGGTTGCCTTTCAGCATCGAAATGTCATCGCGAAGCATCTGATCATGCCCATCCCAGAAGCGGCGGCGGATTTGCTGATTGTCCACGTTGAACGGGCCAAGTTCCTGACAACTAGGACCGCATATCGCCTGGCCGGCATCCAATTCAAGCGCGCCGCCGAGCCCAGCGATTTGCGGCGGCGCTCCGGCGGTCGACCAGGCCCACCAATTGCGGAGGAAGCTGTAGTGGATATCGTTGGTCGTGTTGCTCGTGATGTTGGTGGTCAAGCCCGCAACCAGGTACCAGTCTTGAACCGGATCGTTGGATTGGGAAGCGGGCGTGCCAAGCGTGTCGCCGGGGAAGAAGCCGCCAATATCGACCTGCGCGTCAGAAGCCAGGTTGATTTTGTAATAGCGATAGCTGGTCATGAAATGGTTCTTGGAACCGAAGTCGTGGTCGATACGCGCTACGTCGAAATTGCTGGTGATAGGCAAACTCAAATTGCCCGCAAATCCTAAGACATTCGCCGAGTCGCATAGACTCTGGCTACAAGTGGCGTTTGACTGGGGCTCGTATTTGTCCCATAGGCCGGTGCCGCCAGCGTTGTGGAGGAGAGGACTGATTCCAATGCCAAGCGGATCGCAGAGGCCGCCGGGGGCTGAGGCACAGCCGAAATTCGCCGGGACAATCGTCCCGTTAGGAGCGGTCACCGCATAGGGATTCAGGTTGTAATCGACCGCACCCGTGACAAAATCGGTTAACAACCCCAACCGCAGGTTCGGCGAGGGAACATTTCTGGTAACGGTCTCTACGCTTGGATATCGGAAGCCCTCATAGTTGAAAAAGAAAAAGGTTTTGCCGCCGAGAATCTCTTTGTTCGTGACCGGCCCTCCGATAGCGCCGCCAAAACGGCTGTAGTGATATGAGGGAAGCCCGATGTGCCCGCAGCCAACATAGCCGCACTGGTCTACCCCTTCCCAGTTTTTTTGGTTATTCTGCCAGGAATTCGAGGACCAGTTATTGTCTTTGTAATACTCGTACGCCGTGCCGTGGAAACTGCTGGTGCCGCGTTTCGTCACTACCTTGATCTCGGCGCCAGCGGAACTGTTGAAGTCGGCAGTCTGGCCAGCGGTGTTTACCTTAAACTCTTCGACGCTGTCTGCAGGAGTGGGCATTACACCCGACGGAGCCGAATAGGTAAACGACTGCGTCGACATGCCGCCGGTGGGGTCGCCGATGACCAGATTTTGCTGCGTAGAGGTATATACACCGCCGCTGCCATCCATGTCATTCGTATTGTTGCCGCCATCCAGGGAGAAATAGCTTTGGTCGTTCACCGCACCCGCAACGTCGCCACCGGCGCTGACGCCCGGTTGCAACTCGATGAAGGTGTTGACATCGCGGCCGATGCTGGGCAGGTTGTCGATAGCGGTTGCCGTCACCGTATTGCCTACCGTGGCGTTCATGGTCTGCAGCTCGGTGCCAGTGGCCGAGACCTCCACGACCACATTTGCGCCACCAACTTGCAGCGACAAATTGACCGTGAGACTTTCGCCGACTCTTACCTCCTGCTTCTCGGTCCTGGTGGTCGCAAAGCCTGACTTCGCAACCGAGATCTCGTAGAACCCTGGGGTCACATCCACAAAGATGTAGCGACCATCCTTGTTAGAGGTAGCGGTTCGCGCAATATCAGTCGAAGTATCGGTCAGGGTAACCACGGCACCTGGCACCACGGCATTCGATTGGTCAGCCACTGAGCCGGCAACGGTGCCGGATGATGTCGACTGTGGCCACACGGGCAAAGAACCGCCCAAGCAAACCACCAACAGGAGAATCAGAACCAACTTGAAGCTGCGCATGTGCATTGCTTCCTCCTAACCGAGATTGCCGTGGATTCCTTCTGGCATTTACAACGGCAGCCGCCGCACAGTCATGAACGGGACTACTGACTGCACGAGAGACCAAGCTGGCTAAGTAGGAACATCTAAGATGCCAGCTCTTGAATGAGCCACCTCGCTTGGGATGAGTAACCTCATTCGCGTGATCGGCAGCGCAAAGATAGAGTTGATTACCCTGTTTAGCTGTTCTGTTGCTTGGGTTCCTTGCCGGAAAACTCTGCATCTTCCTACAGAAAGCTGTAGACATGGCCTCAGAGATACCAACTCCAATAGAGAAGAGAGGGATCACGATGACCGAGCTATCGGGGATCTAGGCCCCAATCGCCGGGTGCGCCCGGGTTATGTATAGGGATTTCTGGGATATCTTTGAACGCCGCAGCATATGAGGGATGCTTATCTTTGTTCGGGTGAAACATATACGAGCAAAACGGGGTGCCGTCGCAATCGTTGGGACGGCAGAAAACGAGCGCGAGCGGCCTAGACAAGATCGCGAAGCGTGACCACCGCTGCGCGCCGCTTTCCATGGGACTCCAGCAAGAGTGTAATTCGCTTTCCTACGGCGTCGCGCCGGATATTATCACGCACCTCGGGCAAGACCAATTTGTCTGTGGAAAATCCGTCAATCGCCAGGATGGATTCTCCCCGCTTAATGCCAGCCTCATCGGCCGGGCCACCGGTGATGACATCCACGATCATGAAGTGCTCTCCATCCTGTCCTATCCACATTCCGGCGCGATCGTAAGTGTCCCGTCGACCGTAGTGCTTGTTCTTTTCGAAAATGAGCCGATTGCGCGAATAATCTATCGTCAGATCGAATTGTGACAGGACATCCGGGCCGATTAGACCGGCCATCGCTGAGGATGTGCTCAAACCTGTCTTCTGTGTCGAGAGTCGTACAACGAGATCAGGCACTACAACCTTACCGATTTTTAGTTCCTTGGCCCTCGCCAACAAGGAACGGACGGGGCCGCCGATGCCCCAGCCGGTGACGCCCTCTAGCTTTGCGTCGTACTTTTCCTTAAGCTTGTTTTGATCGGCAAAAGGTCCGTAGGCAAGTAGGGAAGATCGAGCGCCAGTGTCAATACCAAACTTTCCCGGTACTCCATCGAGCTCGGCGTCAACGACTGGAATCTGCCGGGGGCGATCGAAGTGCACAATCGCGCCTGCTCCCCGGTAGCTGAACTTATTGGGTAGCGTGAATCTCAAAACCATGTGGATGTAGTCGTGCTTTACAACGACTTGCTGAAAAAGCGGCAGCCCAACGATGCCATCCAGGGGCTTCTTGCCGAAGACGTTCCCTAAATCGAAATTAGGAAGAACCGTGGCTTCAATATCCTCGAACCGAAGATCCCCGAGTTGAAGTTTTGCGATTTGCGCCCGACCGGTCCGCACCTTCTTTTCTCCCACCCCGCTTTCCTGACCAGCCTCTGCGACTTGCAATCCTAGTTTTCTGGCGACGTCATCGTCGATCGCGAAATCACCCGCACCAGTGTCTAGAATGAAGTGAAATGGTCCCCGACCATTGAGCTGGACCTCGACAAAAACCCGGTTGTCGATCAACTCGAAAGGTAATTTTGTCGTCGTCTTACCATCGGCAATGGAGAACTTGGACTCAGCTTGTGACGGCGTGCCAAGGAAGGCAGCCGACAAGAGAACAAGTGCAAGGCATGCCTGCTTGTTCTTGCTCAGGGATTTCATATGATATTCATATGCCCGATGGGATCACACTGCCAGGAGCCTGTTGCCACACGGAACCTGTATCTGGCGCGAGCGAGCTGTTCTCGGACTCCGCCGCCCACAGCCAGGCGCGTTTGCCACGATCGCCAGACAAACCGGTCGCTTCGCCGTAGGATACTAGTCGGCCCAAAATCGTATAGACCGTTGCCACCGGATCCTTGTGGTGGGCGAGCAATGCGGGCATAGTCCGTTGAATCTCATCACAAAGACCGCGAGCGCTCATCGGCCGCCTTGCTTCCATGAGTATTCTGCGGCATGCGGGCGTGATTCCAGACTGCCGGGAATTGATTTTGGGATCGACTAGATCCAACAAAGCAGCACTCAAAATGCCATCGCCAAAGATTTCTGCTAACCCGTTGATCGTTTGCTTCAAGCTACCAATGCGCTTCGTGACCTTTGCTCGCTCCTTGAGCAGTCCACGCAGCTCCAGCTCCGCCTGCTGTATTACGGCTTGCACGTGGCGATTGTCTCCATCCGTATTGCCCGGTGCTGTCTTGCCCGTATCTGTTTCCTGGTCCATGGAGTGTAGATAACACTCTTGTTGTCTTCCGAAACATGCACGGGGACTGACACCGCTTCGCGCGGGACAGGTACACGATCAAGCGCGACGAAAAACAAAGCGCAGGCCTCTAGAAATCGAGCCGCAGGGCAAACTGCATGATCCGGTTTCCGGTATTGTTTCCGGGTTCGGCGGTTTCTGCGCTAAGAACTCCGAACTGTGGGGGGTTGCTGATATCCGCCACGCCGGCACCCGGCAAAGCGAAGCTTGGATGATTGAAGACGTTGAAGGCCTCGGCGCGAAACTCAATGATGTATTTCTCGTGGATGGGAAAGTGCTTGTCGAGAGCCAGATCAGCATTCGAGTAGTGTGGGCCTCGCAGATTATTCCGGCTGCCGGCCTCGAAGCCAAGCGGTTCGCTGAATGCCGCGACCGTCGCCGCAGGATTCTCAAACAGCTGAAGTCGGCCGCTCGCCGGATCCACATGGGTCTTGATCTTCAGTGCGCCCTTATCGCCGTTAAAGATCGCCGGAACATTTTGATCGAAACTGAAAGGGAACGCGTTGGCTACGGTAGTGAAAGCAAGCCCGGTACGCCAAGTCATACCGCCGCTAAGCTGCCAGCCCCCGACGATCTGGTTGGTCCAGCCGGGAACCCCAGAGGCGAAGAACTTGCCGCGCCCGATGGGCAGGTTGTAAATGCCGTCGGCGCTGATCTGCTGCGTGACGTCGAAATCGGAATTCCCCCGGCACGTTCGCAGGTGTAGGGGATCGCAGAGCACGCCGCCGCTGTAGTCGGCCGCCGCACCAAGATCGCTATTCGCACTCGACGAGAGGTTGTCGATGGAGTGGGAGTAAGTGTAGTTCAGGTCGAACTGCAAGCCCTGGGAGAACTTCCGGTGCAAGGTGGTGAGCAAACCGGCGTAGTCGGAGGCCGCCTTATTGGTGTAGTAGATGTCATAGACGTACTGTGGATTGAATCCGATGCCGTAGGGCATAAGACCATCGAGTTCGAGGGCATACACCACGCTTCCCATATCGCCTCGGGTGGCGTAAGGAGTGAGAAAGCCAGCAATCAACTGCGTCCCGGTGACTCCGAAGGGGGCTCCGTCAACCAGGTCGTCGAAGAACTGTTGTTCTCTGATATTGCCTCCAGCCCGCAAGTCTTGCTCCAGGCCGACGAATGCCTGACTCATCAATTGTCCGGAGGCACCGGGGGTGGGATCCTTGAAATCGATCAGTTCACCGGCATCGGCAGGCCCCAGAAGGCGACGACCGAAGCGGCCAAAAAGCGTCGCGTCCAGTTGAAAGTGGCCGGGAAGCTCGCGTTCGAAGCCCAAGCTGGCAAATTCGGAGTATGGCGCCTTGAAATTCGAATCAAAGGAGTCGTTCAAGGTGTTGTTGGTTATGCCATTTCCCACGGGGCTGCTGAATGGTGCGTAGGGGAGAGTGACCTGGGGAGGAGGCGGTAACCCCGGAGCAGGGACTTCTCCAAGGGTCTGAAAGAATGGTCCCGAAGACAAATCCAGAGCGGGGTTTCCAGAAGGATTAACCGGAAAATTTGTCGTTGCGCCACTCACAAAGACTGCGGCGACCTGATTCTGTATGTACTGAAGGGCGTTCACTGCGGTGTGGTCATAGACCATTCCGGCACCAAGGCGGATAACGGTTTTGCGGTCGCCAAGTATTCGACCCAGCGGGCCATCTTTGAAGGAAGGGTTGTAGGCAAGACCAAAGCGCGGGGCGAAATCACGCCAATCGGGATGATAGTAGCCCGGGGCATGATTGGCCTTGCCGGCCAGACTATAAGCGGCAACGGGGTCGCCGGCCGGCGGAGTCGTGCCACAAGCTGGTATGGCCGGGTTAAAACCAGGAATCCCTCCGCAAGCTCCAATTCCCTGCTGGCCGGCCTGAATGCGGGGAGTGATGTACTGGGAGAAATTCAGATTGGAAGTGGCTTCCAGGCCGCTGGTTTCATAAGGAACAGAATAATAGATGTAGCGCACGCCATAACTGATCGTCAGGTCGTTGCGAGCCTTCCAGCTATCCTGAAGATAGAGTTCCGTCTCATCGGCCTTATAGTGCCGCACCGAAGGGCTACCCACAGGGAGGCTGTTTAGCTGGCTGTTGTAGTTGTAATTGGTGAAGAGCGACGCGTAGCGACCGATGTAAAAAGGAAGAGCCTGATCCCAGAGGAGGTCACCAACACTATTGGGATCTTGCTCGATATCTGTGGGGCGCGCGTTATTACTTGGGTTTGCCGAATTCAAGCTGGGCAAGAACCCTCCGAGTCCCAGTTGTGTGGTATTGAAGGAGTTCCCCAGGCTTGAGAGCACAGTGATGGGCTTAAAAGTCGCGCCCACCTGAAAGGTGTGTCCGCCGCGAACGTAGGTATAGTCGTCGCGGAACTCCGGGATCGGAATATGACGATACTGGCCGCTCTGATTTAAGTAAGGAGCGGAAATGTCGCCGAATAGACTTTGCCCGATAGCGTTGTCGTAATCGGTGAGGCCTATCGGATTAAAAAGACTTGGAGTGGAGAACCTCTGGCGGGTCTCACCATAGACGAATTGGTTGACCATGCTGTTGTTGATAGTCCAGGTATGTCCGATGACGTAGGCGTAGTCGTTGGAAATGGCGACGCGGGTCAGAGGATCACTGGGAAGGAAAGCGGGAGCCGGGAAATTAATGTTGTCACCATCGAGTTCCCGGCGGATGGTGAAGCGTCCGAACAGTTTCATCTTCTCGGAAATGTTGTAGTCGATACGGCTTACATAGATGTTGGGGGACTGGGGGGTACGGATATTGGTTCGATATCCACCCGTGTTCACACCATCGCCGGCAAGAGCGACGTCATTCGCTTCAGGGTAGCGGCCCAGGATGTAGGTGAGTAAAGCCTGATCTTGCCCCGGAAATGTTACCCCTGCGTTCTGAGTCTCCTCCAGGTTCTGAACCTGCGCCGAAGTCAACGAGGTGATGCAGGAGGGTTGAGTGTTCTGGCGGCTGGCGGCGGTGCAACCCGCTCCGTCATTGATGTACGACAACAAGCCGTTCCGGAAAGAGTCCAAGGGCACCGTCCATTCAACCGGGGTCTGGCTGGCATCGCGGCGTCCCTCGTAGTCGAAAAAGAAAAAAAGCTTGTCTTTCAGGATGGGGCCGCCGAGACTTGCCCCGAACTGGTTGCGGATGAGCACTGGTCTGGCGACATCGTTAAAGTTGTTAAACCAGGTGTTGGCTTCGGTGATGGTATTGCGGAGATAGTCAGAGGCTGAGCCATGCCACTGATTGGTCCCGCTTTTGGTGACGAGGGCAACCTGGGCTCCTGATCCGCGGCCCTCCGAGGATAAGGTGTTGGCGGTTTCGCCCCGGAATTCCTGGATGGAATCCACAGGGGCCTGGCCAACGGTGATGAATGCCTGACCGATGGCGTAGTCGTTGACGTCCAGCCCGTCGACCGAGTAACTTGACTGATCCGCCCGCGCGCCGGTCACAGACCCGACCCGGTTGCCATTGGGGTCGTCGTACCCGGATGACACCACAACGCCCGGCTCGTAGATCAGGAGAGCCGTAGGATTGTCGCGGACCAGCACTGGCAATTCATGAACCAGTTGCATGTCAAAGTTGTTGCCCACGGTGGTGTCCGTGGTGTTAAGAGTCACACTGGAGCCCTCGCCGTTGACCTCGACCGTCTCTGAATGCTGTCCCAACTTCATTTGCGCGTTCTGCGTATGCGCGGCGCCGACGGCTAGGTAAATGTCCGAAACAGTCAAGGTGGCAAAGCCACTCTTGGTGAAGGTGAGCTTGTAGCCCGGTCCGGGTAATACTTTTGGAAAAGTATAGGCTCCGGTCGAGTTGGTCTTGGTCTGGTAGGTTGAGTTGGTCTTGGTGTCGACCAGGGTCACCGACGCATCGGACAAAACCGCGCCGGTCTTGTCGACGACCACGCCGGTGAGGGAGGCAACGTCCTGCCCAATCAGAAATGTGGGCGTCAAGAGGGACACGATCAGAACAAACAACCAGGCAACTTTGGTTCGCGTCATTTTTTGGGTTCTCTCGAGAGCAGGAATCCGAAGCCGATGTCCCCGACTCAAGGAAAGCTATTGCACTTTCCAATCCGAACAGTCCTCGATTGCCGATGTTTGGGATGGGTGACGACGCATGCGGGACGAACAGCCGGTCGTCTAGATCTACTTGGATCAATCTAGGGATGCATCGAGCGCTATAGTTCAGCGAACTTGTCGTCCGGCCACGCTTCTGGCTACAGAATTGAAGAAGTCTCGCCGCAGGAGCTATGAGATGTCATAGTTCATACTGGGAGTACTTCTGATCCGCTCATCCGTCAAACTTAGCAAATGCGTGTCGCTAAAGAGGCCACGACGAAGGTTCGAAGTTTTGATCATGAAAACGATGGATGTCAGCTCATTCGCATGCGCTAGTGGCAGACAACCGAGCGCCTGAAGTCGAGCCGTCATTTCCACGCTAATAAGTCTGGAATCGTTGTAGTTTCATATGATGCGCAGTGCGAGAATGCTAACCGGCCACAATCCACTAGTATGGCACCAGGTTTGTTAATTCATTCGCGACATCCGGAAAGGCACTGTGGTTGATCACTACTAACATAACTTCCCTGCAAACGAGAAGTGAGATATAGCTTACGAATAAGCGAATTCGGCGTCTCACCCTCATATGAAAGCTCCAACATTCTCCCGGGGCCGGGCGGCGATTGCGCTAACGGCCAGCTTGTTCCTCTTATCGTTGCTGACCGCTCAAAGTGCCCCGAAGAGAATCGACTGGGTAGGTGATCTCAGGTTTTTTGAAGCTGAGTTCCCCGAGGCGCATGTCGACGCTTTCCATACCCTGAAGCGCGACCACTTCCATCAGATGGTCAGCAGCCTCATTGCGAGTGCGCCTGAAAGCGCAGACCGTCAGGTTGTCGCCGGCCTTATGCGCATCACTGCTGCGATCGGGGATTCCCATAGCGGCATCCACTCCATTCCCCCAAACCTCCGGTTTGCAATCGTACCCATCAGCGTCTATGTATTTGGTGATCAGTTAGGAATTGTCGCAGGCGCGCCCGGCTGCCGGGACTTGATTGGGGGAAAGATCATCTCCATCAATGGGCATCCTGTGAAAGAGGTGGTGCGGCACATGAAGTTGTTGACTGAAGGTACCAATGACATGACGCGGTCGGCGTTTGTGTCACACGGCTTATCCGTCCAGAACTGCTTTTCTACGAGGGCTTCGCCGAACGGCCGGACCAATACGACCTCGTTGTCCAGAAGGACAGAAAAACCATCGCTCGCAGCTTGACAGTTCTGGGACGCGAGTCAGACGGTTCGCCAATAATCGGCGGCCTTTCAATCACTCCGCTACCCTCGCTGGGTTCAAACTGGGTCAGCGCAGCTCCTACGGAGTTGCCGCTATGGTTGCAACATATGGACAAGCAATTCTGGTTCACAGAGTTGCCCGACAAGTCGGCGCTATACATCCATGACAGGCTCGTGCTCGACGAGAAAGACGGGCAATCATACGCCGCGTTTTTTCAAGAGATGTTCAAGAAAATCGAGCACCGCCGATACAAAACTATTGTGCTCGATATTCGTTTGAGTGGTGGAGGGGACAACACTCTGTTCGAACCGCTCAAAGCGAACTTCGAGTCCATGCCTGAATTTCAGAACAAAGGGCAGTTTTACGTGATCATCGGTAGATTGACGCAATCGGCGGCGGAGAATTTCACAACATTTCTGGAACGGAATACAAAGGCCATTTTTGTAGGAGAACCAACGGGGGAAAGCCCCAACCACTATGGCGATCCCGATCTCCTGAAGCTGCCATCTTCCGGGATAGACATCAATCTATCGCGTAAACGTTGGAATGATTCCGTGCCGGGGGACCACCGGCCTTGGACACAGCCCGCCATTGCGGCGCCTCTAACCCTTGACGAGTTCCGAAAAGGCCGCGATCCCGCGCTCGAAGCGATCTGGGACAAGTATCACTCGCTTTGAACCCCAAGACCTATGCTACGCGTGAGCAGCTGGCCAAACTTCGGACGACATCCGCATCAACGATCTGTCCGTGACCCGTGTTGATCAGCTTGTGGACGTGTTGTACTGCATCCAGTGCGCTGCGGTCCACCCGATAGGCATATTGTTCCTTCGGCAGGTCGGCCGGAAGATTGACCTGGAGGTCTGCCGATTCGGGCCGTGTAATGCTTATATGAAGCGTCTACAACACATCGTATCGCCTCTAAATCTCCATGAGATGCCTGACGGATTACGGAGTTCATGAAAATGCAAGCTACTTTACTTCATGATAAGTCTGTCACGACGTCTGGGCAAAAGACATGTTACAAAAATAGGCATTCGTCGAAAACAACATTGTGATCTCACCACGGGACCACAATTGTGAGGTGTGAAGGTGTGCTAAACCGCGTGCGATATCAAAACGCAGCTTCTGCCGGCTCACGCAATGCCATCCTCTCATCATTTGCTTCATCGAGGATCGCGGTGTGGGTTTTCGCAACCAGCATATAAATGGAAGGCACCACAAAGAGCGTGAAGGCGGTGCCGATAATCATGCCGCTGACAAGGATGATGCCGATGCTGTTTCGTGCTCCCGCACCGGGACCCATCGCAAGAACCAGGGGGAAATGGCCGAAGACGGTTGCGGCCGTGGTCATGAGAATCGGGCGGAGGCGTGTACTCGCCCCGCCGATAATCGCTTCCAGCTTACTTAGTCCAGTCTCTTGCAGATGGTTCGCGAACTCTACCATCAGAATTCCGTTCTTTGAAATCAGACCGACCAGCGTGATGAGGCCAACCTGACTGTAGATGTTCAGAGTTGTAAGACCGAGGAATGAGAACACCAGAGCGCCGGAGATGGCCAGCGGCACAGAGCCGGCTAGAATAATGAACGGATCGCGGAAACTCTCGAACTGTGCGGCGAGAACGAGATAGATCAGGATCGCAGACAGCAAGAAGGTGCCCAGAAATTTGCCTCCTTCTACGCGGAGCTGGCGAGACTCGCCCGCATAGTCCACCGTAAAACCCTGAGGGAGGACTTGTTTCGCTTCGTTCTCAAGAAACGTCAACGCCTGATCGAGCGGGACGTTCGGAAGGATCACACCCCGAATCCGTACGGCATTCAGCTGCTGGAATTTGTTCAGCGACCGTGGCTCGGTAGTATTACGGAGCGTGGCGAATGTCGAAAGAGGCACCAGCTGATTCGCCGAACCCTTTACGTAAATCTGCGAAAGCTGATCGGTAGTAAGGCGCTCCGCTCTTTTCACTTGCGGGATCACTTTGTAGCTGCGTCCCTGAATGCTGAAGCGGTTGACATAGTTTCCGCCGAGCAGTGTGGATAGATCCTCGCCCGCCTCGCTCAGGTGAACCCCTTGGGAGCGGAGCTTATCGCGATCGAAGACGACCTCGGTTTGTGGCTGGTCGAACTTCATGTCGGTGTCAGCAAAGATAAACATGCCGCTGGCTGTGGCTTTTTGCACGATCCGCTGTGCGAGCTGACTGATTTGCTGTGGCTCAGCCGCCGACACAATCGCGAAATCAACTGGAAAGGTGCCGCCTCCCGGAAGCGGGGGGTCGGTCAAGGAAATCGCGCGGACGCCGGCGATCTTTGACAGTGGCCCGGTTGACTCCACCTGCAGCTGCTGCGCGGTCTTCTTGCGCTGGCTCCACGGTTTGGTGGCCATACCTACAAAGCCGCCCGCAGGATTTGTAATCTGAAAGATACCCGCGTTCTCGGGGAACGAGTGATACACGTCGTAGACCTGCTTTACAAACAAGTTGGTCTGGTCGAGAGTCGAGTTGGCGGAGGACTGTACCACGGAAAACACAAAGCCGTTATCCTCGTTGGGAGCCAATTCGTGTTGAGAATACATATAAAACGGAATCATGAGCACAGCGACGATCGCCCACAAGGTGAGCACGACGGGGCGATATTCCAATGTTCCCGAGAGCAAGCGGGTGTAGAGCATGCGCACACTCTCGAAGCGCCGGTTGATGATTCCCGCGAAACCACGTTCCGTGTCGCCGGCGCGCAACAACTTAGAACTCATCATCGGCGACAGAGTCAGCGCGACAAATCCCGACACCACGACAGCGCATGCCAGCGTGAACCCGAATTCACGAAACAGTGCTCCCGTCAAACCACCCTGAATTCCAATCGGTGCGTATACCGCCGCGAGGGTGATGGTCATGGCAATGATCGGTCCGACGAGTTCGCGAGCAGCGTCCTTCGCTGCCTGGAACGGCGACTTCCCAAGGTGCAGGTGCCGCTCGACATTCTCCACCATCACGATGGCATCATCCACTACCAATCCGACCGACAGCACAATTGCCAACAAGGTCAGAAGATTGATGGTGAAGCCGGCAACGAGCATCAGAAAGACGGCGCCGATCAGTGAGATCGGGATAGCGACCACGGGAATCAGAACAGAACGGAAAGAGCCGAGGAATAAAAAGATGACAACGACCACAATCAGTAAAGTTTCGGTAAGAGTGTGCAACACTTCATTGATTGCGTCTTGAATATATTCCGTCGAGTCATACCCGACTCCTAACTTCATGCCAGTGGGCAACTGCTGCTGGATCGCGGGAAGCTCCCGACGCACGTTCTTGATCACTTCCAAAGAATTTGCCGTGGGAAGAACCCAAATGCCCATGAAGGTTGCGGTTTCACCATTGAATCGGACATCCTGATCGTAGTTCTCGGCACCGAGCACGACGTCGGCGATATCGCCCAGACGGACGACTGTTCCCTTATCCTCCTTCACCACGAGCTGGCGAAATTCATCGGCCGACCGTAGATCAGTATTCGCTATCAGGTTCACGGAAACCATAGAACCCTTAGTGTTTCCGAGGGCCGAGAGATAGTTGTCTTTGGCCAATGCGTCGTGCACATCCGAGGGAGAAACATCTCGCGCCGCCATCTCTTCAGGTTTTAACCATAACCGCATAGCAAACGTGCGATTACCGAAAATGTTTGCGCGCTGCACGCCGCCGATTGCGCTTAGCCTGGGTTGGACGACACGAGTCAAATAGTCGGTGATCTGATTCCTGTCGAGATCGGCCGAAGAAAACCCCAGGTACAACTCAGCGAACTCAGTATCAGCCGTTTGCAGATCAATGACAGGGACTTGAGCGTCCGGAGGAAGGTCATTGCGTACCTGCGCAACTTTCGCCTGGATCTGCGTCAGGGCCGTGGTAGTGTCATAGTTGATCTTGAGGTGCACCTGGATGGTGCTCAGTCCCTGTGCGCTTGTGGACTCCATATAGTCAATGCCATCCGCGCTGGCAATGACACGCTCGATCGGCGTGGTAACGAATCCGCGAACCAGATCAGCGTTTGCGCCGACGTAGACCGTTGAAACTTGTATGACGGCCATGTCGCTCCGCGGATACTGGCGCACACTGAGTGAGCGAATCGCTTGCACACCAGCGATCAAAATAATCAGGTTTACCACGATCGCTTGTACCGGTCGGTTTACGAACAGATCGGTGAACTTCATGCGGCTCCTCGGCTGCTCAGTTGGTTGTCCCTCTATGTTCTAATTATCTTCAGGTTTGGGATTTGGATTATTTTCCGGCTTTACTGTGTTGTTGACCTGAACGGGCGCACCATTACGCAGCCGGAAAACGCCCGAGCTGACAACTTCGTCGGCGGGGTTGAGACCTGATACAACCGCGACCTGATCGCCGCGACTTCCATCGATCTTCACGACTTGCTGGCGCACGCCGCGGTATGCGTTCCCTTTTTCATCTTTCATATCGCCCACGATGAAAACTGAATCACCGTAAGGCGCGTAGTTGATGGCCGAGGCTGGCAGAGGCACAACTTGGCGCGGCTGGCCCAGTGGTAGTTCGACTTGCACGAACATCCCGGGACGCACCATCTTTCCTTTATTTGCAAAAATGGCCTGTATTTGAATGTTTCGAGTCTGCTCGTTTATGACGGAATCGAGGGCGTTGATACGGCCCGTAAATACCATGCCGGGCAAATCGGTGCTGGTGACGCGCACAACATGACCGGGCGTTACTTTGGACGTGTTTTGTTGTGGAACTCCAAAGTTCACATAGATAGGATCCAATGACTGCAGCGAAACGATCGCTTGTCCAGCAGCCAGATATTGGCCCAGGCTGACTTGGCGAATTCCTAATACGCCCGAGAACGGAGCGCGGATGGTCTTGCGGGCCATAGCGGCACGAATGTCGCCGACCTGAGCTGCTGTCGCTTTCTGCTGCGCGTTAGCATTGTCATAGTTAGAACGAGCAATAACACCCTCTTTCAACAGTTGCTGAGCGCGACCGTAATTAATGATGGCCAGGTCACGCTGCGCCTCCACGTTGGCAAGCTGTGCCCGCTCCTGGCGAGTATCAAGTTCGACCAGAATATCTCCCTCACGAACCCATTGGCCCGATTCAAAATGAATCCTGTCAACGGCCCCCGGCAGATCAGCACTCACGGTAACTCCCTGGATCGCTGCTGCCGTTCCGATCACCGTCAGAGTCGAACGCCACGTCTCTCGCTGGGCAATCACAGTGGTAACTGCTGTCGGCGGCGGTTGGAAGCTTGCCGCTTCGGCCGTGGCAACCTGGGTCTGACGAAATTTCAGGAAGCCAAGGCCCCCAACAATCGCCGCCATCACCATTAGCATCACGATCAAGCGCTTCGCCATAGATTCTCCAGCTTGGACCAAATCGGGCGGAACACCTCTGCTGTCCGTCACGTGCGGGTTAAGAGATCCGTACGGCGCGATAGACCGACTTCCGTCCCGACCCGATCGGATACTCCCCGGGATCAGTATTCAGCGAAGGAGGAACGGTGTCCATGACCTCCGAGGTCATGGAGAAACAGGGGTGAGGTAGCCGCTGGGGTGCTAAAGCGCTCCCGCAGTCGAGCGATTCAGCACAATACGCTGCCTTCGTGTGCGGCGGATCCCGGACTGAGTCCTTGGGCTATTTGGCCGGGCGAGAGCCGCTGATCGGGATGTCCACCAGCCTTTTGGCGCGTTATTGCGAGTCAGGGCGTGATGCCAAGTGGCGACGCCGCTGTGCACCCGAAGCAGATCGAATGGGTCGAGACCGCTTCGTAGCTCACGCTGAGGTGGGAGACTTCATATCTTAAATATGGCCGCCGCTTGTGGCGGCCGGCGAGCGATTCGCCTTATAATCCAGCGTGATGTCTTCGGCTGCCGGTTCCGACACAACACCTAGAGCGTATTTTGGAGTTCTGCTGCGCCAATGGCGCGCGGTTCGACGCATTAGCCAATTAACCTTGGCGCTCGATGCCAATATCTCGACACGCCACTTGAGCTGCGTCGAGACAGGCCGAGCGCAGCCGAGCCCGGAGATGGTAGTGCGTCTGGCCGAGGCGCTGGAGATCCCTCTGCGCGAGCGCAATACGCTGCTACTGGCGGCCGGTTACGCAGCGCTTTATCGGAAGACCAGCCTCGACGCACCGGAGATGGAGGCAGCGCGCCATGCTGTCGACCTTCTTCTACGGCAACAGGAGCCGTATCCCGGAATTGTCATCGACCGATATTGGAACACGCTGAGGATGAATTCCGGAATGAAGCACTTCTTTGCGCGCTTCCCCATCTGCGAGTCTGTGAAGCCACACAACGGGGTCCGGTTCGTATTTCATCCCAAGGGGCTCCGGCCATTCATCGAAAATTGGGAGAGCGTCGCAGCACGCATCATTCAGCGGGTGCATCGTGAGGCCGTCGCGAACCCGTCGGACGAGACAATGAAGTGTTTCCTCGAGGAGTTGCTTAGTTATCCGGCGGTGCCCAGCCGCTGGCGGGTTCTGAATGTTAACGATTCGCCTTCGCCATTTTTAACCCTCAACTATAGATGGAACAACTCCACGCTGCGCTTCTTTTCTACAATTGCAACCTTCGGATCGCCGCAGGATGTTGCCCTGCAGGAAATGCGCATCGAGAGCTTTTTTCCCGCCGATGAAGCCACGCGCACCGCGCTAACGGAAGCCCGATAATCGCGAAGCAGTGAGTTGCATTAACGATGGAACCATCTGGCTCGCACGTATCCCCTCATGACGTCAGAGGTCATTGACAGCGGTTTTCCCTCGTTGAATACTGCGCATGAAGGAATGACCGCAGTCGTCGGCAAGGAGGCAAGACATGAAGAAGAGCACTTTCACGCAGTGGTTCGCAGTGTGGTTGCTGGCCTTAGGGTTTTTATGGTGGGCAGGCTTTAGCAACCGGAGCGCGGCGGCAACCGGAAAAGCCGGGAACGCGCCTGCGGCTGACCCACGCCTTGACATGGTTACAGCACTCCAGGCTATGGGTCCTCATCCCTCATTGGGCGGTCAGGCGAAGGTTTTTGGCCGTTTTGTCGGAACCTGGGATGTCGAATACACCGATTTTTCAAAGGACGGAAAGGTAACTCACCGCTCGGGTGAATTAATGGTTGGATGGGTTATGGACGGGCGCGCCATACAGGACCTCTGGATCGTCAATCCGTCGGGGGCGGACAAGGAGCGGGAGGTTTACACGGACCTGCGCTATTTCGACCCCAAGTCTGGAACCTGGCCCGCGACCTTTATTGACCCGGAGCATGTTTCAGTGGCTCGATTTACTGGCGGCGCTGTAGGAGACGATCGGATCGTGCTTGACACCCAGGATTTCGGTGGCAAGGACACTCGGTGGTCGCTCAACGATATACGCTCCGATTCTTTTGTCCAGCGCGAGGAGGTGTCCAGCGATGGCGGCAAGACCTGGAGGTTAGAGTCGGAACATCACATGAAACGGCGGGGTGCGGCCCCACTTGCGTAGTGATGGTCGCTGACGAAGGGCGAGCGATGAATTCTGCGATCCCAAGGAATCGGCGAACAATGAATTCTCAGCGAATGCGCAGTCGGAGTAGGGATCACGATTGCGCATGACCCCCTCCACGGATCCGGACGAGCGGTTTTCCCGCATCCGGCTCTTGCCTTAGGTGACGACGCCCATGC
>Ga0209420_1000143_pt1 | contig 44446 bp, 41 predicted proteins | sample BlaSpr_A8_OM1_O1_FD_187972 | JGI IMG/M metagenome (GOLD analysis project Ga0209420, IMG submission 187972) | Forest soil microbial communities from Thunder Bay, Ontario, Canada - Black Spruce, Ontario site 2_A8_OM1_O1 (SPAdes) (version 2) | ecosystem: Environmental > Terrestrial > Soil > Boreal...
AATCTGGCGCGTATCGCTGCCATGCGAAATTACACGCGTCCTGAATTTACGGAACCTGAAGTGCCTCGCGAACGCGTGCGCGATGCCGGGATTCACGTTGCACGAAAGCAGAAGGATGAAACTCCGCGTGGAATTCTAATGATTGTCGCGGGGCGGCATCCGGTGATCGAAAGATTACTGGAAGAGCGCGGTGAAAGATTCGTGCCGAACGATTTGTATCTGGACGACGAAAAACAATTTCTGTTAGTGATTACCGGGCCGAATATGGGCGGGAAATCGACTTACCTTCGACAAGTGGCATTGATTTCCGTTTTGGCGCAGATTGGATCGTTTGTGCCGGCGGCGCAGGCGAAACTGCCGCTGCTAGATCGGATTTTTACTCGCATTGGAGCGTCCGACAATTTGTCGCGCGGGCGGTCGACATTTCTGGTGGAAATGAGCGAGGTGGCTGCGATTCTTAGCACGGCTACCGCGGCGAGTCTGGTGCTGCTGGATGAAGTGGGCCGCGGGACGTCAACGTTTGACGGGCTATCGATTGCATGGGCGGTGGTGGAAGCGCTGCATTCGGGGGCGCGTCCCCGGACGTTATTTGCAACGCACTATCACGAATTGACCGAGCTGGAACAATTGCTGCCGGGCGTGCAGAACGTGCATGTTTCGGTGCAAGAATCGGGCAGCGAAATTGTTTTCTTGCGGCGCGTGGAACCCGGGAGCGCGAACAAGAGCTACGGAATCGAAGTGGCGCGGCTGGCGGGCTTGCCCAGGGGCGTGATATCAAGAGCCCGGGAGATTTTGCGCCGACACGAACAAAAAGAAGAGAAATTGACCGAGGAACTTTCTCCCGGAGCGGCGGGCGGCGAAGCGGGGCGGCGAGCGCATCAAACAAGTTTCACGGCGCTCGATGAATCGGTGCTGGAAGCTTTGCGCGGCGCGGATTTGAACAAGCTTACTCCGCTGGAAGCGATGGTTCTGTTGGCTGCATTGCAAAAACAGCTTTCCTAGGAAGGCGCGACAATCGATGCTGGTGTTGGGGATGATGTCGGGGACCTCCGCTGACGGAATCGACGTGGCTCTTGCACGCATTTCCGGGCAGCCGCCCAAGCTATCTATAAAACTCGAAGGGCACCATCATCTTCCCTACGCTTCCCTGGTGCGCAAGGCCATTTTGCGGGTGGCGGCGGGCGAATCATACGGCGTAGCGGAAATCAGCCAGTTGAATTTTGCGTTGGGCGAAGAATTTGCGTTGGCCGCTATAGCTGCGTGCAAGGCTTGGCGAGTGCCCCTGCGGAGAATTTCGTTGATTGGTTCGCACGGGCAGACCATTTATCACCAAGGGGTTGCCTCTTCGTTTCTCGGGCATTCCAGGATTTCGTCTACTTTGCAGATCGCGGAGCCGAGCGTGATTGCGGAGCGAACCGGAGTGACAACCATCGCAGATTTTCGTCCGGCGGATATGGCGGCCGGAGGACAGGGAGCACCGCTGGTCCCCTTCGTCGATTATGTATTGTATCGGCACCCGAAGCGGAATCGCGTGGCTCTAAATATTGGCGGAATTGCGAACGTGACGGTGATTCCAGCGGGGGTGAAGCCAAAGGACGTTTTTGCGTTCGACACCGGGCCGGGCAACATGATCGTGGACGCGTTGGTAGAGAAGTTCACGCATGGCCGCGCAGGTTACGATAAAGATTCGGAAATGGCATTGCGTGGGTCGATGCTCCCGAAACTGCTGAACGAAATGATGGAGCATCCTTATCTTCATAAAGAACCTCCGAAAACGGCCGGGCGCGAACAATTCGGGCGCGCGTACGCCGAGAAGATTTTCGCCTGGGGCAAAAACAGTCGAGCCAAGCCGGCAGATGTCGTGCGGACCGCGACAATCTTCACTTCCCTTTCAATCGCAAACGCATTTCAGAAATTCATTCTGCCGCGAGCGCAGGTGGACGAGTTGATTGTCTCTGGCGGAGGTGCGCGGAATACGCTGATGATGGTTTACCTGGCAGCAATTCTCCCTGGATTTTCGATCGTTTCATCCGATCATTTCGGTGTCCAGCCCGAAGCCAAGGAAGCTTTGGCGTTTGCGGTGCTGGCCTACGAAAGTTTTTATGGGCGGTCGAACAATTTGCCCTTCGCTACCGGCGCTCGTCATCACGCGATCCTGGGAAAGCTGGTTCATGGGCGCGCGCGATAAACTGCGCCGTTGCCTGGCTGTTCTGGCATTCCTGGCGCTACTGATTCCGGCTGGCTGCTCATATTTTCAGCCGGAATCGGATCCGAATACTTTGGTTTTTCTGATGGAGGCCGCGCCTACCAATCTGGATCCGCGGATTGGCGCGGATGCCTACTCGGCGCACCTCGACGGACTGATTTTTTCGAGCTTAGTGGCGCACGACGGGCGCATGAATGTCATTCCCGACCTGGCCGAGCGTTGGGAAACACCGGATCCGCGCACCTATGTGTTCCATCTGCGCCCAGGCGTGAAATTCCACGATGGACGCGAACTTACTTCTGCGGATGTGAAGTTTACCTTCGACACGATTATTTCCGGCGCGGTGAAGACTCCCAAGAGGGGCTCGTTTCGACTGGTTACTTCCACGGAGGCGCCAGACGCGTATACCTTCGTGTTCCATTTGCGCGAACCATACGCATCGTTTCTTTTTGGGCTGTCGCGGCCGGCGGTGGGAATCGTCCCGCGAGATTCGCCTGCTGGGGTATCGCAACATCCCATCGGAAGCGGGCCGTTTCGCTTCGTAAGCCAAATAAGAGACGAAGAAATTATTCTGGAGCGCAATCCTGATTACTTTGGAGTCATGCCGAAAATAGAACGCATTCGTTTTCGCATCGTGCCGGACGCGATCGTTCGCGCGCTGGAATTGCGAAAAGGCTCGGCGGACGTGGAAATCAACTCTCTGACGCCGGACATGTCGGCCACGCTGGCGAGGGAACGCGGACTGGCGGTGGACGAGCAGCCTGGCACTCCCGTCACTTACCTGGCATTCAATTTTGAGGATCCGATTCTTGCGCACCGAGAGGTGCGACAGGCGCTGGCTTACGCGACGGATCGCGCGACATTAGTAAAGTATCTGCTGCGCGGGCAGGCGCGGCTGGCTAGCAGCCTGCTGCCGCCCAATCATTGGGCCTACGATGCGGAGGTCACGCAATATGGCTACGATCCCGGGCGTGCTGAAAAACTGTTGGAGGCTGCGGGCTTTCCGCGCGGGGCCGATGGCGTGCGATTTCATCTGGCGTTGAAGACTTCGACCGACGAGTCCGTTCGGCTGACCAGCGCGGCGATTGCGGACCAATGGAAGCGCGTGGGAGTTGCGCTAGACTTAAGACCGCTTGAATTTGCCACTTTCTTTTCGGACATTTCGCGCGGGAGTTTTCAGCTTTATACACTGCGTTGGGTGGGAGCGAACAACGATCCGGACATCTTCGAATATGTTTTTAGTTCGAAAAAGATTCCGCCGGATGGGGCCAATCGAGGACGCTATCGCAATCCCGCTCTCGATGCCCTGCTGGACAGCGCGCGTACGGAGATGGATCAGGAAAAGCGAAAGGCGATTTTATGGCAGGTTCAGAAGATGGTAGCGGAGGACGAACCGTACATCAACTTGTGGTATCCGGATAATGTTTGTGCGCATCGAGACAGACTTACGGACGTGGTGATCCCGCCGGGTGGGGACTACGAGTTTCTGGATAGCGCTAGACTGAAATGACGTTTTACTCAGACGAACCACTTTCGAGAGCTTTCGCAATTTCTTCTTCCGGCAGCGCGCCTTCACGAGCCAGCGTCCAGTCATTGCCATCGATGCGCACGATCGTGGATGCCAGCGTGGCACCGGTATCGCCAGCGTCGAGAATCAAGGGGAGACGGTGGCCGAGCTGTTTCACAATTTGCGCTGCGTTGGTGCAGGAAGGAAAGCCGGAAAGATTCGCGCTAGTGCCGGTGATAGGACCGCCGACAGCGTCGATGATAGCAGTGGGGATCGGAGAATTGGCCCAGCGCAGAGCGACACGTCCGCTGTTTCCGGTAACTTTTAGCGGGAGGCGATGCGTGGCTTCCACAACAAGCGTCAACGCTCCGGGCCAAAATTTGTGCGCCAGGATTAGAAAGACGTCGGGCACCTCGCGAATCAGCGAGACGGCTTGCTCGATCGAACTCACCAGGATGGGGAGAGCTTTTGTTTCGGGCCGGCCTTTCGCTTGGAACACGCCTTCAATGGCGGCGAGATTGAACGGATCGGCGGAGAGGCCGTAGAAAGTGTCGGTGGGGATGCCGATTACTTCGCCGCGTTTGATAAAGCCGGCGGCGTAGTCCACCACGCTGGTTTCCGGGATCTTGGAAGATATTTTAAGAACTTCGACGGGCAATGTTCACTCGCGGCGTTGTGCCATGATGCTTTGGGAAACTACCACAGGGATGGGCGTGCAGGCAAGACGGCAGGTGTTCTCGGCATCAGGTTTCAAATGCGGCGCTGTCGCCCGGATTCGGAGATGCCGGGCGGGTTTACGCCAGAGCAGGCGTTTGTTACGCTTGTTGCATGGCGCAACAATTTCGTTCTGACAAGAGCGCGCATGGCCAGCGAGAAAGTTCAGGCCATGCTTCGAGCGCAAGCGCCACGACAAGCGCGGCGGGGGCTGCTCCGTCAGCAATCATCAGCAGCCGCGACAACAAATGGTTGAAGAAATTCCGAGCGGCGTTGCGCGGCGCGGGGCCTAAACCAGGGGAGGCCATCGCCGCGGAAGGGCCGAAATTGGTGGAAGAAGGTGTGCGCGCGGGGCTCGAAACGGAAGCTTTATTGGTGAGCGAAGCGGGCGAGCGCCAATTGGAGCGGATTTTGCGCGCGGCTAGTGAGAGCGAGTCTGGCATTCCGCGATCGCGAATTTTCAAGACCACCGACAAATTGTTTGAGGGCCTCGCAGGAACGGAAGCGCCACAAGGCGTGGCCGCTCTATTTCTCGCCCTCGAATGGAGTTTCGAGGACCTGCTGCGCGGCCGAGCGGATCGCCAGGGAGCGTATCGCGGCGATGCACCGCTGGTGATCGTTCTGGCTGGAGTGCAGGATCCTGGGAACGTGGGAACGATTGTGCGATCGGCGGAGGCGTTTGGTGCCTCGGGAGTTGTTGCGACGCGCGGAACGGCCGATCCGTGGTCACCGAAAGCGCTGCGGGCGTCTGCGGGGTCGGCGCTGCGTTTGCCGCTGCTGCGAGGTATGGCCGGGCCGGTTCTGCTGGCGCAATTGCGCATGGCGGGAGTGAAGGTTGTAGCGGCGGGAAGCAAGCCCGGGGAGGCGCTGGCGGCGGAAGGCGCAAATACAGATGCAGCTTTGGCGGATATGCGAGGTCCGTGTGGGATTTTTATCGGCAATGAAGGAGCGGGCTTGCCCAGTGAAGTGGGACACGCTGCCGACGAATGGATTTCGATTGCCATGAGCGACGATGTGGAATCGCTGAATGCCGGAGTCGCCGCCTCCATCATTTTGTTCGAGGCCGCCCGGCAACGGCGAGGGGCGTAAATCCGTATGGGACTTTTTAAAACGATCGAACCGGAGCCCGAAGCCGAATCGCAGGCAGGGCGTCCGCTTGCCGATCGCATGCGTCCTCGCACGCTGGATGAATTTATCGGGCAAGAAGAGCTCCTGGCTCCGGGAAAGCCTCTGCGAACGCAGATTGAACGCGACGATCTGAGTTCGATGCTGCTGTGGGGGCCGCCGGGATGTGGCAAGACAACGCTCGCGCGAATTATTGCAAAGAGCACGCGGTCGGACTTTATTCCCTTCAGCGCGGTGCTGGCGGGAATAAAAGAAATCAAGGAAGTGATGGCAAAGGCTGAGAGCGCGCGGCGCTACGGGGCGCGCACGATTGTTTTTGTGGACGAGGTGCATCGCTTCAACCGCGCGCAACAGGACGCTTTTCTTCCGCATGTGGAGGCTGGGAACATTTTGCTGATTGGCGCAACCACGGAGAATCCTTCGTTTGAAGTGATCGCTCCGCTGCTATCGCGGATGCGCGTTTATGTGATGAAGGCGCTGTCGAAGGACCAGATTGTCGAGCTTTTGCGGCGAGCGCTGCGGGACCCGGTTCGAGGGTTGGGTAAGGAAAAAGTGGAGGCGCCGGAAGATGTATTGGATCGGATCGCGATTTTGGCAAATGGAGATGCGCGTTCGGCGTACAACACACTAGAAGCGCTCGGGATGGGCACTCCACCGGATGCCGAGAACCGGCGCGTTTTGTCGCAGGCGCGTTTGGAAGATGTGCTGCAGAAAAAGTTTCTGCTTTACGACAAATCGGGCGAAGAACATTTTAACCTGATTTCGGCGCTCCATAAGTCGGTGCGCAATTCAGACGCGGACGCTTCGCTTTACTGGCTGGCGCGAATGCTGGAATCGGGCGAAGATCCGTTGTACCTTGCGCGACGACTTGTGCGCCTGGCCAGCGAAGATATAGGCCTGGCGGAACCGCATGCGGTGCAGGTGACCTTAGCGGCGATGCAGGCGTTTGAATTCCTGGGGCCTCCGGAGGGCCATCTCGCTCTTGCGCAGGCCGCTGTGTATCTGGCCCTGGCGCCGAAGTCGAATGCGGTGTACACGGCTTACGGCCAGGTACAAGAGGATTTGCAGAAAACGATAGCCGAACCTGTGCCATTGCACTTGCGAAATGCGGTTACCGGATTGATGAAACATGTCGGATACGGAAGGGGCTATCAGTACGCTCACAACTCGGAAGAAAAAGTAACGGATATGACTTGCCTGCCGGAAAGCCTGGCCGATCGTGTGTATTATCATCCGACCGATCAGGGATTCGAAGCGCGGATCCAGCAGAGGATGGAAGAAATCCGGCGGATAAAGGCGAAACGCTCCGCTGAAAAGGACCCCGGATGAGCGAGCGACGGCGGCATGGTGTGATTCACTTCCCTGCTAATTCACGTTTCCTATTCATTTTGCTCGTGCTTGGTCTATTGATTCCGCTGCTTTCTTATGCGCAAGGCAAGGCGCTCGTTAGGATTGACGAAGATGTTCAAGCATTTGCGATTGGGCCGGATAATCGGATCGTCTATGCCGTACAGCACATGCGCAAGTTCAAAAAAGCTCGAGTCGAACGCGACGACTTGTGGATTTCTTCTGCGGAGGGAAAGCAGAAGAAAGTCGGCGACGGAGAAAAAATCTTTGCGGATATGTTGCTGAACTACCAGGTGCAGTCGTTTGCGTGGTCACCGGACGGACATCGCATCGCGGTGATGATGCAAACCGCGGAAATGGTGGCGCCGAAAGGAACCAGGGATCAGCAGCTGGACGAAGAAGAAACACAAGCGCCACGCGGAATGGTGGCAGTTTATCTGATGGATGACGAGGGGCATCAAATCCCAATTCAAGGGATGAAGGACGGGCTGCTCAACGATGGGTACAACGCAACCTGGCTTGCGGACGGGAAAACGCTGGTCTATGTCACGAAGACAGGTGCAGATTTTAGCGAGTTGAATACGCTGATTCCGTCACAAGGAAAGAGCAAGCCGCTTTTCCAAGGGCATACCTTCGCGGCGCTGGCATGGGATACCAAAAACAATCAGGCATTCGCGATTGAGGAAAGCACGCGAGTGCTGACCTCACCGATGCTGGTCCGGCTGAATCTGGCCACAGAAACGCGAACGCCGGTGGTGCCGGTGGACGAATATGTGGGCGATTTTGCGGTATCAACGTCGGGAAAGAGGGCCGGATATTTTCGTGACGGAGATACGCTTGAAGTGCGAGACCTAGTGAATCCCACTGCGCGGCCGGTGCAGGTGAAAGTGGCCATTGGCGTGTTCCAATGGGGGCGTGACGACCGGCGCGTTTTGCTGAAGCGCGGAGACCCGCTTAAATCCGGCAATCTAACCTGGGTTGGAGTGTATGACGGACAATTCGAGCCGGTTCTGCACGATCTGGTATTTCACGATTTCGCGCTTTCTCCCAACGGCGAGTTGGTAGCGGTGACGGAACCGGGAAAGCGAAGTTTGTTACTCTATAGTTTGCATTAGGTGTGTTTGGTTTAGCGTTGAACGGCGCGTGACCTTCGGACCCGCTCCTTCAACATACATTTGTTCATGACCACCAGCAACCCCGCATGCCTGGCACGTTCGGCCGCCTTCGCGTTTTCAATTCCTTCCTGCATCCACACGCAGCGGGCCTCTATCTGAATGGCAGCTTCCACTATTTCAGGAATAAATGTTGGGCGCCGAAAGATCTCCACAACATCTATGGAAACTGGGATGTCTTGTAATCGCGCATAGCTTTTTTCGCCGAGGACGGTGTTCTCGTGAGGATTTACGGGGATGATTTTGTAGCCGACCGCTTGCAGGTATTCAGCCACATGGAAGCTGGCGCGCATGCGATTGCTGGAGAGTCCGACGATCGCAACCGTTTTACTGGAATTCAATATGTGCGTGATGAGGTCTGATTCGGACATCCGAGCGAACTCAGCATGCTCAGCCGGGTTAGCAGCGGAAGGGACTTTGTCCGCCGGATCAGCCATTTAAATGGCCGAGGTGTTTGAATCGAGCGGTGAGTGGGCCTGGGCTGCGGACTTGTGCACGCCAGCTTTTTGTACTTCTGCAAGTGCCTGTAGGAACTTCAGATTCTCCTCGTGCGTTCCCACAGTCACACGAATCGCTGACGGAAAACCCATCCAACGCATGGGCCTGACAATCACACCGTGCTGAAGGAGCGCCTCTACCAGAGGCTCGGTGTCAGTTCCAAATACCACCAGGAGAAAATTCGTCACAGAAGGAACGAACTTGATTCCAAGTCTTGTAAGGCCTGCTGTTAACAGCGCGAGACCTGCGCGGTTAGATTCCACGGACCGCCGGACGTGCTCTGTGTCGTCTAAAGCGGCCAAGGCGGCCGCTTGCGCGATGCTAGAGGTGTTAAAAGGGCCGCGAATCTTGTTCATCTCAGCGAGAAGAGCTGCCGGACCGATGCCGTAGCCAATGCGAAGTCCCGCCAGGCCGTAAACTTTCGAAAAAGTGCGTAGGACTAAGAGATTGCGGCCACTGCGGACGATCTCGATCGAGCGAGAATAGTTGGAGTCGTCAACGTAATCGCAATAGGCCTCGTCGAGCACGACCAGAATACTTTCAGGGATGCGCGAGAGAAAGGCATCGAGGTGATCGGCGCTGAACATGGTCCCGGTAGGATTATTTGGATTGGCCAGAAAAATTAGCTTGGTCTCTTCGGGTTTTTCCCGGGCGATCGCTTCCAAGTCGAAATGATATTCGCGCATGGGGACGTCGAAATAACGCGCTCCTGTTGCGCGAATTGCGATGTGATAAAGCGGGAAAGAACCGTAAGAGGTGACGCCGCAATCGCCAGGAACTAATGCGATGCGTCCGGAAAGATCGATGAGTTCGGTGGAACCGCCGCCCAGAATTATATGGTCCGCTGAAATCGCATGCTTTTTTGAAAGGGCTTCTCGGAGATAAAAACCGCTGCCATCGGGGTAGCGGTTGGAATTGGCAAGCGCTTTTTGTGCGGCATCTATCGCGCGGGGCGAGGGGCCGAGCGGATTTTCATTGGACGCCAGCTTGATGGCCTGCATGTTCAATTCGCGTTCAACCTCCTCAATGGGTCTTCCGGGCACGTAGGGCGCTAGCTCACTAATGTAAGCCGGAACAAGATCGTTAATAAAATTGTTCATGCCTCGGCGCGCCTCAATGGTTTTTCTTCGGCCGCGATGGAGGTGCCAGCCTCGAACGATCGCGATGATGACGACGATCCAGCGTAGCTCGCGTCGGCCGCGTGGAACCCGCGGGATTGGAGGCGGATCGATTCTCGCGCGGGGAGTAATGGGGGGGGCCTTGGCGCGACGGAACGACCACCGAAGAAGTTCCTGCGCCCACGGCGTTTCCCCGATGCTGCCCGGCGAGGGCCGGCCTTTGCGATTTGCGGCCTGGTTTTGGCTTGGGAGTGAATGGTCGGCGCTTGATGCGTGGGCGTCTCGCTATTGCAATGGCTTCAGAACTTGGCTGAACTAGACGCAAGAGCGTGGCCACTTCGGCATCGGACAGAGCGCGATGGCGTCCTGGTGCGAGTGATTCGAGCGCGAGATTTCCGATCGCGACGCGTTTCACTTTTTCAACTGCGTGGCCGTTCTGGAAAAGGCGAGTGCGCAAGGCGTCGTTGCGCGCTTCCGAAAGTGTAACTTCATACCATGGAGCATCTTTCCCTTTCAGGCGAACGATGTGCGCGCCAGTCGCACGAGACAAGCTTTCGATTTCTTCGAAGGTGAGCAGAGTTTTCAGTTTCAGATTGTAGGTTTGTTTCAGGTGACGGGCCTTGAGCATCAAGTTTGCGAGATCGCCGTCATTGGTCAAGAAAAGCAGGCCCATAGCGTGATATTCTAGCCGGCCCACCGGAAAAACACGCTGCGTTACGCCGTGGAGCAAATCGCTGAGAGCGCGACGACCTTCCGGATCGCTCATGGTCGAAACTATTTCCGGCGGTTTATTCAGCAGAAGATAAATGCGCTCTTTTTCGGGGCGCAGCAGCCTTCCGTTTACCTTGATGTGATCGCGCGATTCGTCAGCTTTGGAGCCCATCTCGGTGACGGTATGTCCATTGACGGTAACCATTCCCGAGGAAATCAGTTCTTCCGCATGCCTTCGAGAGGCCACTCCGGCGCGCGCAATAATTTTCTGGAGTCTTTCCAGCATAGAGTTAGGCGCAAAATCGAACTTACAGATTAGCACGGAACCGAGCATTCAAAGCCGAAGCCGGCGAGTAGAACTTGGATACTTTGGAAAGCTAATTCCCGGGTTCTGAGGAGCCTTTGCCGCCCGATGCGGTCGCGGCTCGCACGCTGTCGGATTCGCTTGAAATGCTTTCGGAATTAGCGGCCTTGTCGTGGTGCGGCTCCGCGGAGGCAGCGGCGAGGTCGGCTTCGATGGCATGGTCCGCAACGCTGCCGGGGGCTTCCGTTCCCGCGCCCGCTTCGACGGATGCGGCGGGCGCTAGGGAGGAATCTTCGGGCTCGGTCGGTGCGATTCCGGTGTCGTCGCCAAGCGCGGCTTGCGCCAGGGCTTCGAATTCTTTCAGGCTGGGGAGCTCCTCCAAATCGAAAAGGCCGAAGCGCATAAGAAATTGTTTCGAAGTGCGATACAAAATCGGCCGGCCAATCACTTCTTTGCGGCCCGCGGTGGTGATCAATCGCTTTTCTAGAAGCGTCTTGATGACACCACCGACGTTTACGCCGCGAATCTCGTTAATTTCAGGAATTGTGGCCGGCTGTTTGTAAGCAATAACCGCAAGAGTTTCGAGCGCGGGCATGGTCAGGCGCAGCGGGGGCTGCAGGCTCTTGATAAATTTGCGCACGACGTCGTGATGCTGCGCTTTGGTGTAAATCTTCCAGCCACCAGCAACTTTGCGGACTTCAATTCCGCGATCGTCGGTCTGATAGTTGGCGACCAGAAGATCGAGGGCCGCGCGGGCTTCCGCTTTTTCCACACCCAAGGCTTTCGCGATTTGATCGAGCGTGGCGGGCTCGTCTGCTGCGTAAATAATGGCTTCCAGTGCGGCTTGAATTTCTTGTGGCGTCATCGTCAGAGATATTGCTCCTCAATTTGTGACATGGCATCGGGTCCGGCAAAAACGGCGTCGAACATTTTGTGCTTGCGCAAACGAATATCGGAGAAAAGTTCTGACTGTACGAGCAGGACCGCTTGCATGCGAACCATTTCCAGAACGGCCAGCAGGGCGACGATCATGGCGTTGCGCGTCTCGCAGGTTTCGAAGAAATCGATGAGGGATATGGGATCGTCGTTCGACGCCAAACGCTGGCGCAGGCGGTCCATCATTTGCGCGATGGTCACGGTTTCGTGATGCAGCTCGAACTTCTGGAGGCCTTTTTTGCGTTCAAGGATTTGCTGGAAAGTTTTTACCAGATCAACGAGGGAGACGACCAGCTCGCCTTGGACTTCGTCGCCGGCGTACAACGTGCGGTCGGGATGGGACCAGACGTGATCTTCCACTTGCTGCTTTTGGTAGAGCAGCTGGGCGGCGTTCTTGAATTTTTCATGCTCGAGAAGGCGGTGCACAAGCTCGTCGCGCGGATCCTGCTCTTCTGGACCGGCCAGCGGATCGGGGGGCAGCAGCATTTTCGACTTGATGTGAATCAGCGAAGCGGCCATGTAAATAAAATCGGCGGACACGTCAATATCGAGTTTCTCGAGCTGGTGAAGGTAATCGAGATACTGCTCGGTAACTTTTGCGATGGGAATATTGTGGATATCCATCTCCTGCTTGCGAATTAAATCGAGCAGAAGATCGAGCGGGCCTTCGTAGACCGGAAGATTAATGCGATAGGGTGACGCCATTCCACCTTCCTCGATCAAAAGTCAACAGAAAGAGCAGATGCCTGGCTACGCTCGGGATGGCAACTTGTGTCCACCGCTTGCAAGGTGAACAATATCGCAAAAGCCAAGGCGCTCGAACCTTTGAACACCACCGCAAACAAGAGCTATGTTTTCGCCGCTTTACGAGCATGGTCCCATTTGAAAATGGCGTTGCGCACACGCTGCATGGTTCGCTTGGCGGCCTTGCGCGCCTGGTCTGAACCGGCATCGAGGATATCCCAAACTTGCTGCGGATGCGCTTCAAATTCTTTGCGCCGTGTCTGAATGGGCTCGATCCATTTGATCAGATTGTCGGCCATGGCGTTCTTGCATTCCACGCAGCCGATGCCTGCGGTGCGGCAGCCCTGATCAGACCAGGCGATCACATCGGGTCGGGAAAATAATTTGTGATAGGCGAACACGGGACAGACTTCCGGGCGACCCGGATCCGTGCGGCGGACGCGCTGCGGGTCAGTTACCATATGCTTTAGGATTTTCGTTCGAATCTCGGCGGGCGGATCACTTAGCCAGATCGCGTTGCCATAACTTTTAGCCATACGGCGGCCGTCGAGACCGGGGAGGCGCGGCGTTTCCGCAGCCAGGTAGGCGGGCTCCCGGAGGACCGCTTGCATCCGAAAATACTTCTCATTCGGTTCCCCGATTTCCTGGAGAAAATTCTCGAAACCGATTTGAGCAGCCCACCACTTAAATATCCATGGATTTCTCGCGAGGGTCTCTTCCGCGGGCAATGCTGCGTCTTGCAGCGTGGGCGGAAATGTAATCCTCTTTCCCATATCGCGCAATTGCTCTACATGTTTACCGTCGAAAAGACACGGATCTGCCTCAAACCCAAAATGCGTATTGAAGCGGCGGACGATTTCGCGAGTGAGTTCTACGTGAGGGGCTTGGTCTTCGCCGACAGGCACAAGCAATTCTTGATTCGGTTCGCCGTACATAACGATGTCGGCGGATTGCAGCAACGGATAGCCCAGGAATCCGTAAGTACCGAGGTCGCGATCTTTGAGATTTTCGATTTGTTCTTTGTAAGTTGGGACGCGTTCGAGCCAGCTGAGCGGCGTGATCATGGAGAGCAGGACGTGCAGCTCGGCGTGCTCGAGAACTTGCGATTGGATGAACAGAGTGGACTTCGCGGGGTCCAGACCGACGGCCAGCCAATCGGTGGCGACTTGTACAGTGTTTTCCGCGACCGAAGATGTATCTTCGTAATGCGTGGTGAGCGCATGCCAGTCCGCCACGAAGAAAAAACATTCGTATTCTTCCTGAAGTTTCAGCCAATTTGATAGGGCGCCGAAGTAGTGGCCGATGTGCAGACGGCCGGTGGGGCGCATGCCGCTGAGGACTCGTTTGAGCTTAGCCAACCTGGCGAACTCCTGCGGCCTGAGACTGCGCGCCGGCGGGCGCGCTGCGCAATAAATCGCGCGCGATCACGATGCGCTGCATTTCGCTGGTGCCTTCGTAAATTGTGAGCACGCGAGCATCGCGGTAATAGCGCTCGACGTCTGTCTCGCGCGAATAACCGACGCTGCCATGCACTTGAACGGCGCGATAGGCGACGCGATTTGCCATTTCGCTGGAGTACAATTTCGCGCGCGAGGCGGATGAACCGCAGCGGCGAGAGCCAGGTTCGCGGGATTCTTTGTCGCGCATAAATGCGGCGTAGTGCGTCAGGGCGCGGGCGGCTTCGATTTCAGTCTGCATATCCGCGAGCATCCATTGGATGGCTTGATATTCGGCGATGGGTTTTCCGAAAGTGCGACGCTGTTTGGCATAACGGGCGGCGGCTTCCATGGCACCCTGTGCCAAGCCAAGCGCTTGCGCGGCGATGCCGACTCGGCCGCCATCGAGCGATTCGAGCGCGATCTTTAGGCCTTGGCCTTCTTCGCCGAGGCGATTTTCAATGGGGACACGGCAATTATGAAAAACGATTTCGGCCGAACGCGAAAGGTGCAGGCCCATTTTTTCTTCGTAACGGCTGACGCGGAAGCCGGAGAATGTCGGTTGGACTAAGAACGCTGTCACGCCGCGAGCGCCTGCCTCCGGGTCGGTCTTGGCGAAAACTAAGTACACTCCCGACACGCCACCGTTGGTGACCCAGGCCTTGGTCCCGTTCAAAACGTAATGGTCGCCTTCGCGTGTTGCGCGGGTTTGTATGCCAGCGGCGTCGGAGCCCGCTTGCGGCTCGGTAAGGCAGAATGCGCCGAGGATTTCGCCGCGAGAAAGAGGCCTGAGGTATTGTTTCTTTTGGGTCGCGTTGCCGAATTTCCAAACCGGGACACCGACTACGGAATTGGTGACGCTGAGCGCCACGGCGGTCGAGGCACACACGCGCGCGACTTCCTCGAGCATCAGTGCGTAGCTGATGGTATCGGTTCCCGCGCCGCCCCATTCTTCGGGCACCAGCATGCCGCAGCAGCCCAGTTCGCCAAGCTTGCGGAGTTGCTCGGCCGGAAATTTCCCCTCGCGCTCGTACTGGCGCAAAATGGGGCGCATTTCCGCTTCCATGAACCGGCGGACGGTGTCGCGGATTAAGAGTTGGTCGCTACTGAGTGAGAAATCCATCGAAAAGTTTACGCTGCGATGCTAGCACAACCGCGCGGCACATCGAAATGCTGCAGGCGAATCATAGGGAGCTCGGAAACAAGCAAATCGGACCGTTTATTGCGGAGCCGGGGTTTGCGATTCTACAGGTTTTAGCGTCGTGGATACCTTTGATTTATGGCCGGCCTTGACCGTCACCTTGTCTTCCTGGGGGACACAACCGTCCGCGGTGATGGTGACCTTATAGGCGCCCGCTGGCAGGTTTGCCACCGTGAATTGGCCGTTCACGTCGGTTGCCACGCTGGAGGCGACCCCGGTCTTCATATTTGAAAGGCTCACGCGCGCTCCGGCTAACGGTCCACCGTGCTTTTCGGAAACTTTGCCGGTGATCGAACCGCTTAGAGCCGTTGCGGTTGAGGTTGAACCGCTGGCGGCCTGCGCGTGGGATTTGAGCGGAAAAATACAGATCAAGATAAGAAGCAACAACAGTATTCCAGAGCGTTGTAAGCGATTCGGGGTCGCGCGAAAAGCCGCGGATGGATGTAAGAATGACATGTAAGGGAAGCTCCTATAGTTTTAATAGTTCGCGAAGGCGTCTTGTTTGTGCGCGCGATACGGGAATCTCGCTGGCGCGCTTGTCGTTCATTTTCAGCATGAAGCTGGATTTAAACCACGGCACGACTTCCTTGATGTGATTGATATTCACCAAATACGAGCGGTGGGGACGCCAGAAGCGGTCGGAGTCGAGAGAGGCGCTGAGCTCTTCAATGGTGCGATAGTTCGAGACGCCTTCGAAGTCGCGAGCGAAAATCGTGATAGTTCCGTCCTGGATGGCGGCGTAAATCATGTCCTGCGCGTCCACCAAGAACATGCGGGCTTGCGATTTCACCAGCAGCTTTACCGGCTGAGGGGCCTTTTGCGGAGAGGCAGAAAGTTGGCCGACCAGATTTTCCAAGCGCTCGACGGGCGAGGTGTGCGCTTCCACCATTTTCTTGGCGCGTTGAATGGCTTTGGCGATGCGGGCCTTGTCGAAAGGCTTCAGGACGTAATCTACCGCGCTTACTTCAAAGGCTTGGATAGCGTAATTATCGTAAGCGGTGGCGAAAACGATTTGTGGGATGCGCAGCTTGCGTTCAACCAGCTTTTTCAGGACGCCGAAACCGTCCAGGCCGGGCATTTGTACGTCCAAGAAAACCAAGTCGGGATCGTGCTCCTTGATGAGCGCGACGGCTTCCAGGCCGTTTTTTCCTTGTGCGATGATGTTGATTTCGGGGAAACCCTTTAGCAGGAAGGCGAGTTCGTCGCGCGCGGGGCGCTCGTCGTCAACAATGACTGTGTTGAGGGGCATGGATTCGATGGGTAGTATATGCAACCGTGACTGGGGCGGCAAGGAAGGCCGCGGGTGGTGTGAAAAATCGCGGTGCGAATGCTGCAGGACCCTACAAGTGCCGCGCGGAAGGCCGTGGCGCTACACTTAAACTTTGGGGGCGAGCGCGCTTTGTAGTATGGCGATGGCGCCTCTTGCTCACAGGAGATTACGTGGATAAGAAAAAGACTTGGGCTAAGATTTTGAGCAGCAAAGTGATGTTCAAGGGGCGCGTGTTTGGCGTCCGGCGAGAAGAGCTTGTTGAGCCTGGAGGCCTGCGGGCTACTCGCGAGATTGTTACGCATCCAGGTTCAGTCGTCGTGCTGCCGGTCTTTCCGGACCAGCGCATTCTGATGATTCGCCAGTATCGGCACTCCGTACGCCAATATCTTTGGGAACTTGTAGCGGGGAGTAAAGACGCGGGGGAGAGTTTTGAAGAGGGAGCGCGCCGAGAGCTGTTGGAGGAAACCGGGTACACGGCAAAGCGCATGCGTAAAATGCTAGATCTGTTCCCGAGCCCAGGTTTTTTGACGGAGAACATGGTGCTTTTCCTGGCCCAGGGGTTGAAGTTGGGGAAAGCGCAGCCTGAAGCGGACGAGAAAATCGAAATGCGGATATTTACTCTGCGCCAAATCGAATCCTGGATAGGCGCAGGAAAAATCCGGGACGCCAAATCGGTGGCGGGAATTTTGTATTACGCTCATTGCCTGCGGCGCGGAAGACACCCGAAGTAATTCGTCCTCACAAAGACCAAGTCCGCGGCCAGTATCGCGTGATCTCTCTGGAATTTAAGACCTGTTCTTTGGGACAGTTCCCTGCCAGGAACGCAAACCACCTTGATTCCTTAGCGGTTTACTTTCGCCTGCTAAGCTTGATTAGGCGGAGGTGTGCTATGGCTGATCCGGCACTTTATAAAAAGGTTTACGAGATTTTGAAGTGGTCGAGCGTCGCGGCGCTGGCACTAACACTAATTTTGATTCTGCATACCTCGCGGGCTCCGAATATTCCCTACAATGCGAACGCGGCAGCGAGCGCCGAACAAAAATTTGAGGCCGCTGATAAGGCCAACGCCGCCGGGCAGCCCAGTCAGGTACAGTTAGATCGCAGCGAACTAAATTCTTATTTGGCGCAGAATCTTCAGTTCGAAGGCAGGCCCGCGACCGTGCAAGCGCCCCCACAGGCCGCCAGCATGGATAATGTTCCAACCGTCGGCAGCGCCGTGCCGCCAGACGATCCCGCGGGAGCGTTTCCCGGCGGTGAGCAAGCCACCCTGGAACAAGTGCAATCGACAGTGAAGGACGTCAAGGTGGATATGGACGGTGACCTGGTGAAGGCCTACGTTATTTTTGATTATCACGGAAAAGATTTGTCGCTGGAACTCGATGGGCATCTGAGCGCAGACAGCGGCTATATAAAATTTGAACCGGTGGCGGGAAAACTTGGCTCGCTGCCGTTGCCGCAATCGACTCTTCAGGCGGCGGTGGACAAGATGATGGCTTCTCCTGAAAATCGAGAGAAGCTAAAATTGCCGGCGGATATCAGCGACATTCAGATTCAGAATGGGCAAGCAGTGGTGAAGTACAAATAGCCCTCGAATTCTACCGGCAAATCAATTCGGCTGGTTCCGTTCGTTAATGGCCTTCATGGTCGCTTGAGCCTGCTGCGCAATTTGGGGCGACATTCCATCAACACCACGCGCAAAGTGCGCCACTTCCGGCAAATCATCGGTAGCGCCTATCAAATAAAGCGCTCGCAGAGCTTCCCAAACCGCACTCTCGCTCGGCAATAAGGAAAGAATAGGCTGCCCTATGGTTACGCTTGAATCGTTTGCGACTAGCCAGCGATCCAGGGTGCCGGGAACGATTGAGCGCACTTCCTTTTTGCCCGCAGGAGATTCGACGTGTGCCACCATGGTCCCGGTATTGATGACATCTCCCGGCTTCAGGCGGGCGAGCAGCTTCCCATCGAACGGCGAGTTCATCTCCGATGGTTTAAGCATGGCGACAATTTGCGCGTGTCCGGAGTCGTCTTTGAAGCGCACGAGCGAAAGGGCAGCGTTGCGCTGAACCATCACGTTAGCATCGTTGAGAAGTTTCTTGAGTGTCTGATGAAATTCGTCGGAGGAATTGTCCTGGCCCATTACCCAGGCGTCGGTAATGCGTATCTCGTTTACCGGATCGGCCGCGAGTTGGACGATTTGCGGATACCACTTGCGAACGGAGGGATCACCGGCTTCAATTCGCAATTCGAGTTGCGTCAGAGCGTGTTGAATATCGCGGGGATGCGCCTGGTCGATTAGCGCTTTCGATATCTGGGTGTCGTTAAGAGGACGGCCAAACCAGGTGGCGTTCCAAAATAAAAACGGCATCAGCACGAACAGAAAAGCGAGCGCCACGATTCCAAGAGCCCAACGGCCACCAAAGGAAGTTTGAGGTTTTGCGGTTTCTGCCATTCGCCATTAGTTTACAGGAACGCGCGCAGCAGGGGCCAGGCGATCCTGGATGCGGCCGAAGCTGCAATGGGCGTGTAACCGCTGGTTGCTAACGCTTAGCTCTCCGCCGGCTTGGGTGGCTCTGCGGGCGTGGGTTTCGCGGTGGGCTTGGGCGCTGCGGCGGGCGGCGGGGGCGGTGGAGGCTGCAATGCAGCGGGCGGGTGCGACGGCTGCAGCGGAGGAGCGGCGGCTGGTGACGCAGCGGGAACTGCGCTCGCCCCCTTCAGAGCGGCTGGCGTTGCGGCCGCGGCGCTTGGTGCTGCCGCTTTTTGGGCCGCTGTCTCAGGCGCTTTGGTTGCGGCCTGCCGGAAGAAGGGGAGCAATCCTGCTTGATGCACCATCATCAGTATCATGAGGCTGAATATGCCGCCCATCATCAGGCAGATGGCCAGCATCATGATGCCGTCTATACCGCTGGTTAGCAGGCCGCTGGCGAGGTCCCAAATGATGCCGATAACCGCCAGGACAACGAAGAGGCCGCAGATGACGCTGAGTTCGATCCAGTTTGCTTTGGGATTGGTGGGTTCAATTCCCATGGTTGACGAGGTCATCGAGTGAATTTATCGAAAATCATCCAGCCCAGCAGAAGCGGAATGTGAATTACCGTCGCATGCATCAACCACTTGGCGCGGACGTTCGTGCGCGAGCGATTGGCCCAGAGCGAGACTTGCAACAAAATCATTCCCAGCACGAGAGCACCGAAGAAATACGGAATTCCAACCATTCCGACCACGGAAGGCAGCAGGCTTACCGGAACCAAGACCGCGGACATGCTAACGATCAAGCGGAATGTGGCGTCGCCTTTAGGATCCACCACCGGCAACATCTGGATTCCAGCACGCGCGTAATCCTCGCGGTACATCCAGGCGATGGCCATGAAATGCGGAAACTGCCACACGAATAAGATGGCGAATAGGATCCAGCCACCCTCGGAAAGCGAGCCGCGCGCGGCGGCCCAGCCGATCAGAGGCGGCAACGCTCCAGGGATGGCTCCCACGGCCGTAGCAAGCGTTGTGCGCGTCTTCAGCGGCGTGTAAAGGCCGAGATAGGAAAGGCTCGTGGCTAAAGCAACCATGGCCGCGAGAAGATTAGCGGCCAACACCAGCCATGCGGTGCCGAGAACGATTGTGATCGCGCCGAAAATCAAAACCTCGGCGGGTTTCAAGGTGCCGGTGGGTAGCGGGCGCGCGGCAGTGCGGCGCATTACCGCATCCATGTCGCGTTCGACGTACTGATTTAGAGCCGCTGTGCCTCCGGCGACCAGCAGGGTGCCGATAAGCGTGTGAGCGAGCCTAGCCCAATCCATCGGGCCGGTGGAACCGAGATAGAAACCAGCCACCGTCGTTATCACCACTAGAAAAGTGACGTCAGGCTTGGTGAGCACGACGTAAGCCCAGGGCTTTTCGAAAGCGGTGATGGCGACGGCGCGTGTGTTGTTCATCAAACGTTGTCCATCGTTCAGGCCCGTGAGCTCTCCGGCCGCCTTCCGCCGGCGCGCGTGGTCTCCATGGCCGACCTTAACGCAACCGGCGCATTAGGCCGAATCAGCCGATAGCAAGATAACGTCAGAACCACGCTGGATGCAAGCGTTAGAGCGCCGACGAGCACGTGCGCAACCGTGATGATTACGTAGGACATCGACGGCTGTACGGAGTGCATGGCTTGCACCACGGCCCAATACGCTGCAATCCCCAGCAGAACCTGGGTGCCTAGAAAAGCTTGGAGCAGAATTCCCCACCGGCGAAGCTCGCGAATCTGGCCGAAGCGTTTGCGGACCGAGCGGCAAGTCCAGATGACCAGGAAGGTGACGATTAGGAATCCAATAAGGTGCGGCAAGATTCCGAAAGCTCCGTGACGGAATCCGGCACCTAGAATCAGTTGCACGAAGACTGCAGCACTGGTGATGGCAGCTAAAGGACGCAAGCGAGGGGAGCCCCGATCGTCGAGAGATTCTGAAGCGTTCTGCCACCAAGCACTGGTGATTAGCGCAAGGCTCACCACGGTAACGAAAAAGATTTGTGCCAGAGTGGCGTGCATGGTGGCCGTCACTGCGGGATGGCCTTCTAGCACGCGTAGGGCGCCGAGTAGAGCCAGGGCGATGACCAGCAGGAGCGCAGTCCAGCCGAGTTTGCGCGCGGTTTTAGTGCCCCGGCGAGCGAGCCAAACCGCCAGGATCACGGTTAGGATGGTTACCGTTGCGGCGAAAACGCGGTGAGCAAACTCATAACGAATGCCTCCTACGAGCGGAGGAATGATTCGGCCATAGGCCAGCGGCCAGTCGGGCACGGAGTCGGCGGCGTCGTTGCTGGTCACCAACGCGCCTGCCATCAGCAGCAGGACGGTGACGGATGCCGTAGCTACGGCGAAGCGGTGGACGCCTTGAAGTTTTTCAGCTTCGGACATTAGGAAAGCGCTTCCCTACCAACCAGAACAATCCATCCGACGTTTTTGAAATTCTTGTACCAAGACCAGGACAACGGAAGCGAGTTGAAAGCCCACTTCCGTTGCCGAGTCTAAGGCTGACCTATTGCCACAACCGCGCGAACTAGTCTCCGGATGCAGCGGCGGTCTTAAACGTGAAATTGAGCGGCTTCGATTCTTTTGCGCCAATCGTCACGGTCTGATCGGACGTGCCGTACTTTTCGTGCCAGGCTTCGATGGTGTACGTTCCGGGCGGCAAGTCCTTCAGTTCAAACTTTCCATCCTTCGGAGTGACGGCGTAATAGGGATTCTTGAAAACGAAAATGTAGCTCTTCATCCATGGATGCACATTGCACTTCACCGGGATAGCGTCTTCGGCGCGGCCAAAAGTTTCGTCGATGGGAGTAGCGCCAGGCGGCTGCGACTTGTTCCACTCGCGGTTATCCTTCGGCATGGGATGAATGTTGTGAGTAGTTTGGTCATCGTTCTTGACCTCGAAGGTCTGGCCGGCCATCAAGGCAATGATGTGAGGGTCGTACATGCAGCCTTTCTGGTTTAGCACGACAGGCTCTTTGGGTGTGTCGAACGAGTAGTCACTCAATCCTTCTTTCACGTAGACGACCACGTTCGCCAGGTCGCCTTTGTCATCCACCACCACTTCCGGTGGCACCACCGGGCTGGGATGCTCTTTCTGGCAATACGGCTCGGCGCTCATGTTGATCGGCTTGGCCGGCACGGGCTTGCCGTCCAGAGTCACGGTTCCGGAAACGGAGCCGACGGTGGAGGTGTCCACAACTTTCTTGGCGCTCGTTTCTGCCACGGGTTTCTCGTTCGTCTCATTATTCTGCTTGCCCCCGCATCCTACGATGGCAATTGCCAAAACTGCTGCGAATGCCAGATTAAAAAACTTGGTCTTCATTTGGAACAATTCCTCCTTAGTAAAACGAGATTATTCTAACAATTCCGTAGCTTTATACGGCGCGAATTTTTTGCGCAACCGGCCAGCCGGAAGTTCTGCTACTTTCCCGCAGGCGTTCCTGTTCCACTGCCTAGGCCGGATGATTTGGTGCCCCCGCTCGTTGGCGCGGGCGATTTCCCGGCCAGCGCGGCTTGTTCCTGCGGCGTCAGTGTGAACATGTAACGGACGAGCAAATCTGCTTGATCGCCCGTGTAATGCTGCACCGACGGCGGAAGCGGACCGGAAAACACCCAGTGGTCCCCGTCCAGATGGAACAATCCCGAAGGCATGGCGGTGCCGGGAATGATTTTCGCGGGATCGATAATCCAGCGCTCGGTCCAAGCCGGTTGCAGACGATCGCGGGCCAACAGGAAATTTGGCGCGATGGCATTTTTGTCGTGCGCTTCATTGCCGGTCATATGGCATTTCAAGCAAGGCGCGGCCGGGCTGGTGAATAGAGCGCGGGCCATGGCGCGTTCGTTATCGTCCAAAGGCTGCACCTTCGGCGGAATGAATGGATCGGGCTGCGAAGACATAGCCTGGAAAAAGAGCACGAGTTTGCGAATTTCGTCGTTGGAGAGATAGAAGGTGGGCATGCGCACTTGCAAATACTGGCGCACGCCGTTGCGGTTCGTATCGCTGGTGCTCAGCGAGGGGTTGGCAAGGAACTGCTTGAGCCATTCCGGATTCACGCGCGCGCCTTCGGTGGTTAGCACCGGAGGCAGATTGGCTTTGTTCTCACCCTGATAGAACGGCAAGGTCTGCATTACGGATTTCTGCCCTACATCGATCTGATGGCAGCCGATGCAGTTGTACTTGGTGACCACCCACCAACCCTCTTGAATGTAACGGCGGCGGTCAGCAGGTCGGTACATATATTCCGGCGGCAAAGTAGGATCGGTGCTTCCCAGCAGCATGCTAACCAGAGCTTCTACGTCACCACCGCCATAAAGATTCGGCTTGGGCATGCGCAAGGCGTCCATCGGGTTGGCATGATATTTCCCCTGATCGTAAATCCCAGGGTTCTGAAGTTTTTGTTCGAAGAAACCTTTCGCGTCGTACCAGGGGCCACGCGGGGACTCCTTGCCGTTCGGGAGCACGCCTCGCTTCGCGTCTTCAGTCCACAGGGCAAAATCAAGACGCTCGATGGGCTTGCTGCCTTCGTTGGTGAGCTCGGTGCCGATGCGGCCTTCGTCTTCAAGTCCGCTAAGCTCGTGACATCCGGCGCAGCCGTAATGCCGCGCGAGGTCCTTACCTTTCGCGGCGAGCTGCGGATCATCCATGTAATCGGCCGAAGCGTACGACGCATCTGGATGTTTCTGGGCCATCAAATAACTAGCGATGTCGCGGGCGTCGTCCATCGACAGACGGAGACTCGGCATTACCGTCGGCTGCTGAACTACTAGCTCGTGGCCGTCATTCGGGCAGCGTGAGTGATCCAGATCAAAAACGTACGGGAGATTGTGCTTGGCGTAATCTTCCGGGCCCAGATCCTTCTTTTCGTAAGGGCAATATGGACGCGTACGCTCGCGCGGGTCGTGGACCCAGCGAACCACGTAATCGTAATTTTCTTTTTCGCCGACACGACCTAGGTTCGCGGCGAATGTTCCCCCGACCGCGGAAGATCCTTCCCCTATGGAGTGGCAGGCCAGGCAGCCGCGCTGTTCGAAAAGTTCTTTGCCATGTGCGGCATTGCCCGGCGCTTGGTGGTCGAGCGGGGGACCGCTAAGGCCGGCTTGCCAGATAAAAGCTGCGAGGGCTTGAATCTCGTCTTGCGAGAGACGAAATTGCGGCATCTTGGTGGTCGGCCGAAATTCGGTGGTGTGACCGATCCAGTACGGAATCCATTCTTTGCGTAGTTTCTGACGCGCCTCTTTTAGGTCGGGACCCACTTTCTTGATTTCCTGCAAGAGATTATGGCTCTGCTGCTCGAGAGATTGTGTTCGAGCATCCATACGGCTGATTTCGACGGTGAGGTTGGTGGCCTCGCTGTTGAGCTTGTCGGCTGTCGCGTTATCGGGGGCCGCGTCAGCTTGCTTCTGCAAACGCGGGATGGTCAGCAGATCATCTGTCTTAGCTTTATCGAGCTGCAAAATCTGCTGGCGCGCATTGACGAGCTGCTCGTCTTGATTGTCAAAACCCTGGAAGCGGTGGCATCCGATGCAACCACGCTGGCGATAAAGTTGTTTTCCTTCGTTGAGCACGGGCGCGTGCTCGGTGACCATGTCCGCGGAATGGCACTGCTGGCATCCGGCGTTGTAATTTTCCGGATAATACAGGGGCCACAGCCAGTGTTCGTAACGTCCGTGTCCGCGGCGAACAGAATCGATCGCCCGACCATTTCCGCCGTGGCACGGTGAGCATCCGAATTTCTCGAGCGGATGCAACGCCATTAGTTCCTGGTCGGGGTGACTGGAGAAAGGCGCATCGTTACTTTTCGCCATTCCGAGGTCGGCTTTCGTGAGAGTGACCTGCGAGGGGACATACTTTGGATCGGTGCCGACGTGGCACGACTCGCAGCGATCGACCAGCCCAGCGCCGCCCAAATTGTTGATGGAAGCGCCCGAGGGGTTCACGTTCACTTGAATGATGCGCGCGTCGAAATCTTCCATCGACTTGCGCAGGCCGTCGAGCGAAGTGGAACTCAAACCGGGCAAGTGGTCCGAAACGTAAAGGGTTAATTCGGTCTGCGCGTCCTTCGCTGGCTTGTCAACTTCTCCGCGCTGGGCCACGAGCGCTGCGCGCTGAGCCATGATGCTGGTAAATGTGTCGTTCAACTGATCGGCCGTGAAGACCTTATTCTTCTCCACCTGGCCATTCCCGATCGGCCAGTCCACTTTCCACGTGGAGTTGCGTCCTTCCTGCAATTCTTTCAGGCGCTTGGCCTTTTCGTTCTTGTCGCGGGCCGGAATAATTTCGTATTCATAGACAAGATGGCCGATTTTTCCGCGTTCGTCTTTAAAGGCATCGCCGATGGCCGTTCGTTGTTCGTCCAGCAGATCGATCTGCTTGGCGATTTCGTCATCCTGAGCTTTTGCGGCTTGTTGAGAGCTGGCGAGCTTGGCGGCGAGAGTTTTGTACTCGGAGGAGGAATAAAGGTCCGCTTCTTCTTTTTTCTTTCGCTGGATGTCTTTGCCGAGGTAATCGGAATAGGCCTTGGCGAAACGGGTTTGATAACGCCGCCAGGGCTGCAGTCCATAAAACTCAACGTAAAAAGACCAGGCCACGGTGAGGATTAGCAGGAGCGAAGCGATCAAAAGCGGGAAGGTAAACGATCGATTCTTGATCGGATCGTCCGGCGCTGTGTCAGGTGAACGATCAGGCACCCTTATTCCTCCGTTTTCTTTCTGCGGCGTTGGCGGCCGCGTCCCAGGACCTTAAATGCTGAACCATGGCGTTACCCAGATATACTTAATGGTGAAAACCAATCGCAGCAGAATCTTAATTGGCAGTGAAACCATGAAAATTAAAAACGTGTACATGGTCACAAGCTGCAGCAAGCTCATGCGCTTGTAAATCTTCTTGCTGAATTCAGTGCGCAGGCACAGCCAGTGAACCAGGAATGCTGCCAGGATGAAAAACAACACCAGCGGGAAAATTCCGAAAATCGCGCGCGCCCAAATCGCCGCTTGATCCTTGGTGGTGTGGAAAATGGGGGCCAGCCACGAGCCATCGATCCCCACAACCTGGTCGAGATTTCGGTTCACCGCGTAATCCACACGTTCAGCGTCCCACGTTTGTCCCGGCCAAAACCACATCCAGCCGGGGCCGCGGATAAACGTGCCAATGACGATCATCAAGACCCAAAGGCCGATGAAACCGACCAGAAAGGTCCAAATGGAAAATTTTCGCTGCTGGTAGGTGTAGTAGCCGTTCCCCAGCGGATTCGCGTCGATGTACGGAATGACCATCAGGCCGACAATAATCAAGGTCGGCATCACTACACCGGCGATCCAAGGGTCGAAGTAAACCAGCATTTCCTGCAGGCCCAAGAAATACCAAGGAGCCTTGGCCGGATTCATGGTCACGTTCGGGTTGGCTGGTTCTTCGAGCGGTGCGTTCAGAGTCAACGACCACGCCATGAGTAACACCGTCACCAGGATGGCTACCAAAAATTCCATGCGCATCAAATAGGGCCAGGTGTGGACTTCCTTTTCCCACTTCGGATCCCACTCTTGCGTCTTGCGATATTTGGTTTTGGCGGCTTGCGCGTCGGATTCTAAAATTGCGATGAGCCTATCGTTGGCCACGGCCTGGCGCAAGGCGTACCACATATAAAAAGGGGCCAGGAACAACAGCGCCACGATGGGCACGTTGTCTGGCGCGGATGCGATTTCCCAAATTTGGCGAAAGTCAAAAGGCATCGATTCGTTCTATCCTTTAGAAACTTTCCCGCTAAAATTTAGATCTAACCCATGCCACTCGGCCGTAAGATTACCGGCCGCGGACTTCTCTCTTCCTTGATTTCCGATTCCAGCATCACCGGCGCGGGACCTGATATTCCCCCGTCTTTTCGCACGCGCCAGAAATGGACGCCTAAAAATATTGCGACAATCAACGGGATTGCGATGCAATGCCAAATGTAGGCGCGCAGCAAGGCATTGGCGTCCACGATAGAACCGCCGAGCAAGGCGAAGCGCACGTCGTTATACGGCGTCATGCCCATTTGCGCCCCGAAAGGCCCTTCGTTTCCTAACAGCGGAGTGGCGCGCGCCATGTTGGTTCCCACGGTGACCGCCCAGAAACCCAACTGATCGTCCGGCAACAAGTATCCGGTAAAGCTCAGCAACATGGTGAGCACCATCAGCAGAACGCCAACGCACCAGTTGAATTCGCGCGGGCGCTTATAGGAGCCGGTCATGAAGACGCGGAACATATGCAGCCAGACCGCGATGATCATCAAGTGCGCGGCCCAGCGGTGCATGTTGCGGAGCAATTTGCCGAAGGGGACGTCGTTTTCCAAGTACAGGATGTCACGGAAGGCCTGAACTTTTGTGGGGTGGTAATAAAACATTAAGAGCACGCCGGTGAAAGTGAGCACGATGAACAGGTAGAAAGTGATTCCGCCCATGCCCCAGGTGAAATTGTACTTGGTGGCGTCGCGATTCACTTTGGCTGGGTGCAGGTGGAAGAAAACGTTGGAAAGAACGCTGAGAGCGCGGTTGCGCGGCTCATCGTCGTGCTTGACGCGGAAAATCGAGCGGTAAAGCTGAGTCTTTTCCGGCTCTTTTAGCTCGGCGACCTGCTGCTTGGCCTTTTCCTCCAGCGTTTGGCGGAGCGCGGCAGCAGAATCCTTGGCTTTCTCGAGGGCGCCGGTCTTCTTACCGTCGCCGTTTTCTTCGGGCATCCGCCTGACCCCTTGTCCTGCTCAAGTCTTGGCGACCAAATTCCTCGCCGGGTGCAGCCCACGCCTAAACGTTCAAAAAAGCTCCTGGATCGTTGAAATGATTCACGCCTGCACGCGGATCGTCCACAAACAAGCGGCTGGTATCCACTGTAATTTTTCCGGTGGGATCGAGCTGCACGAAAGAACGGTCCATGGGGCGCGGCGCCGGTCCTTCGAAGTTCACGCCTTCACTGTCGTAACCGCTGCCATGGCAGGGGCACTTAAATTTATTTTCCGCCGGCTTCCATTCCGGAGTGCAGCCAAGGTGCGTGCAGCGAGCGAAAATAACGAAAAGACGGTCCGGCTCCCGCACGACCCAAACACGGTTGGTCATCAGGAAGCGCTGGTCGATGCCTAGCGCGAAGTCGGAAGGAAATCCGATGTCGAAAACGGTATTGGGTTCGTATAACGCGCGAGGAAAGAAAAACCGCAGGAACATCAGGAAGTTAACCCCGAGATAGCCCCAAATACACGCCCAAATGACGCGACGGCGGGTTGTATTCACCGCTTTTTCGGTCGATTTCGCGTCCAGCGCAGCAGATGCATTTGCCGCCGGCGCCTTAGAAGGCGCGCTGGTCGTTTCCCCGGACTTCCCGTCAGACATATCTGGCATCGGCCCGTTTAATTACGGTCATCAAATCCTAAAAAATATAAAGGCAATACGAAGTCGGAGCAAGAACATTGGTTTATATGCCGTGGGAATCTCTGTGTCAAGTGGTTACGAACGTTTCGGTGACAAATATTTCCGGCTTTTCTTCTTGCGAACGGCCGCTCATACGGTGAGCGTGTGCGGCTGGTGGCGCTAAGATACTACCGAGGAGACGCCGTTTCGTTTTCCGACCGCACGAAGAACCAGATCCGCCAGCGCGCGGATCAAAAGCGGCGAATCATTCAGCGCCGGCATCATGTGAAACTCCGTGATGCCCAGTGATTCAGCGTGTTCTCTGGCCTCGATATTAATTTCGTGGAGAGTTTCAATATGTTCGGTTAGAAACGAAATGGGAATCACCAGCACTCTCTTGATGCCGCTGCGCGCCAGTTTATCGACGGTATCCGCAAGCGAAGGTTGAATCCATTTCTGCGGTCCAACCTTGCTTTGAAAACACAGTCCATGCGGATTGGGCCACGCGCCAAGCTCCATTACCAGCTGCACCGTTTCTTGAATTTGTTTGGGGTAAGGATCGCCCTTTTCCACCAGGGTGAGCGGCAGGCTATGGGCACTGAAAAGAAGATGCACTTCATCGGGGTGCGGCAATTGCTGCAATACGCCATTCACGCGGTCAACGATGGCCGCAACGTAGTCCGGATGATCGTAAAAGTGGTCAACAAGATGCACGGGCACCGGCGTTTTGTAGAGACGATTCCATTCCTTCAAACTGCTGCCCGTGGTGGCCAAGGAAAAGTGCGGGTAGAGCGGAAGAAGCACAAGCTCGTCGTGCGGCGTGCCCTGCAAGGTGGCCAGCGCTTCTGGCGTGTCGGGATGCCAGTAGCGCATGGCCACGATTGTTCGCGCCTGAATATGAGGACGCAGCTCCAACTGAAGTGCAATTGCCTGCTGCTCGGTTAACCGGCGAATGGGAGAGCCTCCGCCGATTTCGGCATAATGTTGGCGAACGATTTTCGAACGGGTGGTGGAAATAAGCTTCGCCAGCGGTTTGCGCGCAAGGAATGCGCCGGGGAAATTGATGATGTCGGGATCACAAAATAATCTATAGAGAAACGGCTCAACCGCGGCTTGATTATCAGGTCCGCCCAGCTGGAACAAGATGATGGCGATCTTCTTCGACCCGTCCATAACGCACCTCTAACAAAATTACCTTCCACGCATTTGCTGTTTCAAACTTTCGATATCCTGCCGCAAGCTCGACAAACGCCGGGCAATGGATACTTCATACACGAAAAAAACGGCCCACACTACCATCCAGGCGGCAAACAAATTTTCGAAATTCTTCATGGCCTCTCCTTAGCAATAGATGACGGCTCAAGATTCAGGGTTTCATACTCCATGCGAAGTTCTTCAAACTCCTGGCGCAATTGCTCGAGCCTGTAACGGTCGATCAGGACCAGCAGCATCACTCCCATGACGGCAAGCACACAAAGCAGTAGAACTTTACCGATTACGGGGTCCAGACCGGAGCCGGAAGCACCCAGAATCACGGGCTGCGGGTGTTGGGTGCGCCACAAACGATTGGAAACGTAGACTAGCGGCGCGTCGAGGAAAGCGAAAATGCCGAAGACCGCTGACAGGGTTGCCTTCTTTTCAGGATCGTCGAGCAGGCCGCGCAGTAATAAATAGGCAATATAGAGCAGCCAGAGGATGAACGTGGTGGTCAGACGCGCGTCCCAGGTCCACCATATTCCCCACACTGGCTTGGCCCACAGCGGCCCCGTTGCAAGGCCAATGGTGCAGCAGACAACACCAAGCTCTACAGCCGACACGCCCCAGGAGTCCCACTTAGATTTGCGCGTCGCCAAATACGCGATATTCGCGATAAACGCAAGGGATAGTGCGGTGAACATCGCCATCCAGCTTGGCACATGAAAATAAAAGATGCGTTGGATGAGGTGCATGGTTCTTTCGTCGGGGGCCATGAAAAGGGCCGCATATCCAGCGAAGAAAATCAGGCCGGCGACGAGAATCGTGGCTGCGTAGCGAACTTTCATCGAACGCGTCTCATTATTCCTCGATTAAATAATCGCACAGAAGCCAGGACGCCGTCAGGAATACGATATCAAATCCGGCAAGTAAAGCGACCCAAGTGCGGTCAAGCGCGGGCTGTTCCACCAGCAAAGAGGCGGTAGCTTCGACCGCGGCGATGAGCAAGGGAGTCAGGATCGGTAGCAAAAGAAGCGGGAGGAGCACTTCACGCAGGCGCGCGTGGGACGAAATCGCAGAGAAGACCGTTCCCGTCACGGTCAGGCCGATCGTTCCTAACACCAGCACCAGGATTAACGGGACCATCACGCCGGATAGCGACACGTTGTACAAAACCGAAAAAACCGGGACCAGCACGACTTCCACCAGCGACATAAAAATAAAATTCGCGAGCATCTTTGCGGAGAGAATCGCGAACGGCGATATCGGCGCCATGCGTAGCGCATCCATGGTGTCGTTGAGGCGTTCTCTGGCGAACGACGGGTTCAGCATGAGCGAACCGGCGAACAGAAATGAAATCCAAAGAAGGCCGGGACCGTAACGCCGCGATTCGGCCGCGGTGGGGTCAAAGGCAAAACTGAACAGGACCACAATTACCAGCGCAAATACGATCGTAGCGCTCAAAAGTTCGCGCGTGCGGAACTCCGAACGGAGTTCTTTGGCTAGCAGGATCGCAGCGGAGCGGGCGGTGCTCATTCAGGCGTCCGCTCGCAATGCCGCAAGCAATGGCCGCGGGTCACCCTGCTCCCCGCTGTCGTCTTGTACGGTACCGGCCGCCAGCACTATCGCGCGTGTGGCCAAGTCCAGAGACTCGTTTCGAGCGTGTGTGCTCATTATGACCGTGCAACCTTCTTTGCGCAGTCGTTCCAGAGTGCCGCTGAACCATGCGAGGCCTTGGCGGTCCAGTCCGGCGGCAGGCTCATCAAGCAAAAGAAGCCCCGGGGCGTGCAGGAGAGCGCGAGCAATTGCCAACCGTTGGCGCATACCGCGTGAAAAGGTTCGCACCAGGCTTCCGGCGCGCGAACCCAGCCCACCGCTCTCTAGTGCGTTCCTGACACGGACAGAAACATCGTCCAGCCCGTAAAGTTGGGCGAACAGGGTGAGATTTTCGGCGGCGGTTAATTCGTCGTAAAGCAACGTGCTGTGCCCGACCAGGCCAAGCTGTCTTTTTGTTTCGAAGGCATCGAACGGCGGGTGAGGATACGTAGCATTCCTATATTCAACTTTGCCGCGCGTGGGAGCGGCAAGCAAGGCAGCGATGCGCAGTAAAGTTGTCTTCCCTGCCCCGTTGGGACCCAAGAGCGCCACAAATTCCCCGGAATGAATTTGAAGCGAGATGGCACGCAAGGCAAAGAAAGATCCGAAACGTTTTTCGATACCAGTGAAGGAAATTCCAAGACAGGACGTGGCAGAACGAGAAGTGGAGCGGGTCGCGGGCAAGGCGTTCCGCTCAGCCTCTCACTAAATCGCGCAGCACTTTTTCCAACTGTTGGCGCTCCCGCTCGTAATCGCTCTCTGGTATGGTTCCGGCTTGGCGGCGCAATTCAAGGCGGAAGAGGCTGTCCTTTAATTCATCGAGGCTTCCACGAACTTCGCGATTTACCTGGGCCACCGTTTCAGCGCTGACGGGCGCGGAAGGGTGCTTTGAAACCGCTGGGAAGGCGGCCTTCGTTGACCCTGCTCGAACGGCCGGCGCCTCGCCATTCGTTGGCAGGATTACTTGTGGACGTCGCCACAAGTAAACGAAACCGAGCGCGAAAATTGACGCAAAGCCGCCGACCAGAATCCATTTCAGGCTATCAAGACGGGCTGGAACGGTGGTCGCTGCGGAAGTGGTGGCTTCGGCGCCGGAAGCCTCTAAGCGCGAATTCACTGAGGCGTTGGCCGAACCATCGGGCGGACCGGACGCGCCGCCTTCACTGGCTCCCTGATTCGCAGCGGGAATCGGCGCCGTGCCGGAAACTCTTATCGCTATCGGCGCGTCTGCCGCGACCGCCGTTCGAGTGTAAACATTAAACCCCTGGTCTTGACCTGCGGCGGTAATTCCGTCACCGGAGATCTGCACCGTCGGAGGCGCTGCGATAATTAAACGCTCGGTCGCATAGGGGGATGTGTTCTTGAGCGTTATCTGATTGCCCGGATACGGCACTTTGTAAGAGATTCGCACGCCGCTCTCGCCGGGACGAAATGGAAACGCGATGGCCAACTTATTTTTCCCCTTATCCAGGGTGCCTTGAACTACCGGCATTCCCGCAGAGCCCCATGCGGAAGCTTGATTGAAATCTGCGCCCTCGGGGATTGAGAAATTGAAGGAGCCATCGGCGCGATAGAACGCAACAGGAGGCTGCGTCTTGTTCTCGATGGCGTATTCTTCGCCGACCATCAGATCGGCTCCGTTTGGTTGCACAATAATCGCGTGATTGCTGACCGCGAATGCTGTTGGCTTATCTGTAGGATCAAAAACCTGCACGTCCGCGGTACTCTTTCCCGGCGGGACCGGCTCGTGATAATTCACTCCGCGATAGACCACGCGTATGAGCATTGGCGCGCCTGCGCCGAGGCCGGCATTCTCGAACGAATAGTGTCCGCTTACATCGGTCTTTGTGTTTGCTACCGGCTGCATTCCGCCTTGCAATTGAATCAGAATAACTTCTGCGCCAGAGGCGGGCTTGCCAGTGGTGCCATTGGTTACCGTGCCGGAGACCGAACCGGCCGCAGCGAGCGGAGCTAAGGCGGCCGACATTGCGAGTCCCCACAGGAAAATTGTAACCAGACGTATGATTCCAAACTTAAAAAGCTGACGATTCATGAACGCGGCACCTTTGACGTTGCGGCTTGGCGAGTGGCCGGAGTGGGAGTTCCACCAGTTAGCTGGTCCATATCGGCTAACACGCGAGCCGCTTCCACCTCGAGCAATTGCTTGGTTTCTTCGTAGTCCGATTCCGAAAATTTCCCGGCCCGGTATTCAAAACGCAGGTCACGAAGATTTTCGTAGATCGCATCACGGCGCTCGAGTAACTGGTCGAGTTTCGTACGATGAGGAGCTGAATCGGAAGCCTCTGGCTGCACCATGAAAATAAAAACAACCGTAGCAGCGGCGAGCAAAGCGCAGGCCACGGCGATATCGATGTTACTCATGGTCTTCTTTTCCAGCTTCGCGCTGAGCGCGTGAGAGAAATTCGGAGGAAACGCCGGGCCCGGACGCCGTCGCGAGGGTGGCCCTTTTCCGCCAGCGTCGCACAAGAAACCAGACCAGAATCAACGCAAAGATCGGCATAACCACAGGAGTAATCCAAGCCGCCAAGTTAAACCCTTTCGCGGGCGGCACGATCAGAACGGTCGGTCCATATTCCTGAACGAAGGCCTGCAGGGTGAGGTCGTCGGATTCGTTGCGGTTCACGCGCTCGTTGATTTCTTTCTGCATTCCCTTGGCGGTGTCACAGGGACCTGAAAATGAGCCGCCGGTGTGATTGCAACCGGTGGCGGAATCCTCGCAGCCGCCGCACATGCATTTCACTCGTCTGCCCAATTCTTTTCCGCGCTCGGTCTGCTGCGCATACACAGCAGAGCTAACTAGGAAAGGCGCTTGCATCGCAACGGAGAGAGCGGCGAATGCGATGAGTAGCGAGTTCAAGCCGGAGGAACGAAACCTTGCTGGACGACGCCTAATCACTAGCGTCACCTCTTTGCGCAATCGCAGCGATTGGCGACGTGCTCACCGAGACTCGCTCGCCCCAAGACTGTTCACTCACTGGACGCAGGACCAAGGCCGTGCGCCGATTCGGCAGCATCGCTAGCCCGGTGCCGAGAACTACTACAATGCCGCCAAACCAAATCCATTTCACAAGCGGATTAAGATAGGCGTGGATCACCGGCTGGCCATTTTCAGGACTGCGCCCGGCATACACAATATAAAGATCGCGGAGCGGAGAACTCTGAACGGCGACCATTGTTTCCGTTACCTGGCTGGCGAGAAAAAACCGCCGCTCAGGGTAAAGCATCATTTCGGACTTGCCGTTGCGGAATACTTCTAGCGTGGCGCGCTCGGAATCGTAATTTGCATTCGCTACGCGGTCGAAATTCTGGCAAAGAATCGAGTAGGGACCGATGTTGAGCGTTTGCCCAATGGCCATTTCCTTCTGGACGTCTTTGTTGAACGGCACGCCCGCGATGCCAATGAAGATCAGCACCATTCCAAAATGCACCACATACCCGCCGTAGCGGCGAGTATTGCGCATGGTCAGTTCGCCGACTGCGGAAATCAGGTTCGAACCGTCCCGCGCGGCGATGACTCGGGCACCGCGAAAAAACTCGGACAGAATGGTCAGCGTTACAAACACGCCGAGAATCAGGCAAAGGAGCGAGTAGATGTCGCGGAAGCCGAAGATCCATGCGACTACTCCGGCCAGGAGCCCACCAAGCAGAGGCCACGCGAAATTTCGCTTCAAAGCATCCAAGGAAGTTTTCCGCCACGCCAGTAAAGGCCCCACGCCGGTCAACAATAAAAGAAACAGCGCGATGGGAATATTCACCTTGTTAAAAAACGGAGGCCCCACGCTGATTTTGCTTCCCACCACCCATTCGGAAAGAACCGGGAAAAGTGTTCCCCACAACACTGCGAAGCACGCGGCCAATAAAATCAAATTGTTAAACAGGAAGCTCGATTCGCGGGACACCAGCGAGTCCAGTTGATTGTCGCTGCGCAGGTAGTCGCGATTTTTCCAGTAGGACGCGAAACATACGACGAACACTAAGAGAAGAAATCCTACGAACCAGTCCCCTATCGAAGACTGCGCGAACGCGTGCACCGAGCTGACAATACCGGAGCGCGTGAGCATGGTCCCGAGAATGCACAGCATGAAGGTGGTGAAGACGAGCCAGATGTTCCACACCTTCATCATGCCGCGTTTTTCCTGCATCATCACGGAATGCAAAAACGCCGTGCCGGTAATCCAAGGCAGCAGCGAAGCATTTTCGACCGGGTCCCAAGCCCAATATCCGCCCCAACCGAGCACGGCATAGGCCCAATGCGCGCCGAGCAAAATCCCAACGCTTTGGAAGCACCATGCAATCATGGTCCAGCGCCGCGTGACGTGGATCCATTTCTCACCGGGGTATCGGCCGAGAAGCGCTGCTAGTGCAAAAGCAAACGGAACCGTAAATCCGGTGTAGCCGAGGTAGAGCATCGGCGGATGAATCACCATCTCCGGATATTGCAGCAACGGATTCAGGCCGTGTCCATCGGAGAGCGCCGAAAGCCTCATCACTCCCGATGGGTCTGCGCCGGCCAGAACGGCAAAAGGGCTCGCTACAAAATTATTCAGTGTGAGGAAAAATGTTTGCACACCGGCCAGCACCACGCCCACGTATGGCATCAGCTCCGGATGCTTGTTGCGATTAACGAGCAGCGCGAAAAATGCATAGGTGGAGAGCAGCCAGGTCCACAAAAGCAGCGAACCTTCCTGGCCGGCCCAAAGAGCGGCGAACTTGTAATAGAAAGGCAAAGCGCGATTGCTGTGCGCCGCCACATAGGCCATGGAAAAATTATCGCTGAAGAAATAGTACTCCAGGCAGCCGACGGCGATGGTGACCAGGATAAAAACTGCCAATCCAGCATTGCGCGCGCTTTTCGTGAGCAGAGTCTTGCGCGTTAGGATGCCCGCCAGGCCGGCGCCTATCGCATACACGGCAGCCAGCAAGGCAAGCAGAAGTGCAAAAGATCCCAAGATGTCCAATGAAATCTCCCGCTGACCAATTCCCCGCTAGGACAAAACTAATTCGCTGTGGAGCGCCCCGCTGGCGCATTCGACGTCTGCGCTGGCTGCGGCCCGCTGGCTGTTTGTCCGGGTGTAGCCTCGTACTTCGATGCGCACTTGGCCTGCACCTGTTCGGCTACGAAGCGATTGTCCGGCCGCAATTTGCCTTCGACTAATGCCTGCGCCCCGTCTTTGAAAGTATCCGGAAGAGGGTCGCGCCCCACATAACTGACCGCGAGATCCTGGCCCTGCTCGGTGAGCACAAAATCGACGCCGCCTGGCACATGGGAAATACTTCCGTTGCGCACATTGCCGGAAACGCGCATACGCTGATGTAGCGTCGATGCGCTAAGCCCGGACAGCTCAGAAATCGTGTGGTAATAAGTCTTACTCTGCGTAAATCCAACGTAGGCCAGAGACACGAGCGTGGCGACGATAATGGCCGAGCCCACAAGGAATTTAGAGCGGACTTTCATTTTCCTTCTCCTGGCCCACACCCATCCGGATAAACGGCAACAACAGCGGGATTCTAGCACAATGGTAGGGCCGGCTCGAGATGTCTTAAATCGCCTAAATATGCGGTTTCAGGGCGGTGAAGCACCGGCTAAAGCGTCTGCTTCCGCACCGATAGCGTCCCAGGCACGCTGAATGTGCGGCAGTTCTGTCTTGGTTTGGGCTACGCAAAAGCGGATGGCGTACTTGCCGTTCAGCCGGGTATGCGACAAGTAAAGCTTGCCGCTGTGATTCAGCCGCCGCAAGAGCTCTTGGTTCGCTTCGTCAGATGCCTTCAACCGAAAACAGATCAAGTTCAGTGCCGCTGGCGCCATTATTTCGAAGCGCGAATCGGCCTGAACCCAGCGCAAAAATGTTTGCGCCAACTCAACCTGGCGTCGGACCAGCGACTGCAAGCCCTGCACCCCGTAATGTTGTATGACGAACCACAGTTTCAACGCTCGGAACCGGCGGCCCAACGGCACCTGCCAGTTTCGATACTCGAAGACTGCATCCGATCCGGTTGCCTGATTCCGCAAGTACTCCGGCAGAACATCGAGACTTCGCGTCAGCGTTTCGCGGTCGGCTACGTAAAAACAACTGCAGTCGAAATTGGTGAACATCCACTTGTGCGCATCAAAGCAATAGCTGTCAGCCAGTTCTAAGCCCTGTTGGATGTGCCGAAATTCGGGACAGAGCGCGGCGGTTCCGGCCATTGCTGCGTCGACGTGCAGCCACAGATTGTGTTTCTTGCAGATCCGTCCGATAGATTCCAAGGGATCGCATGCCAGGGAGGAAGTCGTTCCAACCGTGGCACACACAATAAACGGAACCTTGCCGACGCGCTTATCTTCTTCGATTACTTTTTCGAGCAATTCCGGACGCATAGCGAAGTTCGCATCCACATCGATCAAACGTACATTACGTCTTCCGATCCCGGCAATCTTTATATCCTTTTCGATTGAGGAGTGGGCTTGGGTAGAGGTGTAGGCTACCAATTCTTCGCGACAGCCATCTTCGTTGCTGCGAAAACCCGTGGCGCGCTCTCGCGCGGCCAGAACAGCGCAAAGCGACGAACTCGAAGCCGAATCCTGAATCACGCCGCCGCCTTTTCCGCTTGAAAGAAACGACTCCGGTAGGCCAAGCATTTTGGCCAGCCAGTCAAGAATCAGCGTTTCGACCTCCGTGCATGCGGGACTGGTAGCCCAAAGCATTCCCTGCACTCCCAATGCAGAGGAAAGTAGATCGCCGAGAACGGAAGGCTCGGAAGTATTGGCCGGAAAGTAGGCAAAGAAATTCGGAGATTGCCAATGTGTGATTCCGGGCATGATCTTTTCATTCACGCCGGCGAGAATCATGTCGAAATTGCCTCCATACTGCGGCGGGTCGGGCGGCAGCGACCTGCGGATTTGGCCGGGGACAACTTGCGACAAGACGGGATAGCGTTCGATTTGGTCATAGTAATCCGCAATCCAATCGATTAGGCGCTTGCCAGCGTCACGGAACTGTTGCGAGGTCATGTGCGGGGAGCGTTCCACGAGGTCTCCTTAATCACAGCCAGCAGTCTAAATAGCTGCAAAATAAGCCCGCCATTATAGCAGCCTGTTGCATGGGGGGGCCTCCAGTGGCGGGGACGCCTAGCAGGAAGCCCGCTTAGATCGAGTGAGGCAGAACAGCGGAGAGTTCGTCGCTCAACGAAGGAGCGCGTCCGGTTGCACTTACCTCAGACAATGCGATGGGCGACGAAAAAGGTTCTCCATGATTCAGCAGTAGCCGGTCCCGCAGTTCGCTGCGCTCGAACAGCGGGACGATATGCACCAAGGAGGGTGAAAGCAAGGCGACATATTTTGGCTTATACGATTTTTCAATTCGCCGGATCAAAACGGGTCCGGCGCGTTGTAGGGCATCGGCAAGGTCAACGGTAGGCTCCATGGGACATTCCACCGCGCAAGCAAGATAAAATCCACGATGTTGGAATTCAGCGAGAGCGGCTTCTTCGGCCATTTCGGAAGCCGGCGCAAAACCAGAGCATTTCACAATCTCGTCAAAATAGTGCCGCGAATTTTTCGAACGTTCCTCGCGATTGCTAGCGGGGCGATAAAAATAATCTTCCGTGCGGGAAGCTGGAGCGGCATCAATCAAAAGCAGCTGTATATGAATGGGGCGGAATCGCGTGGCGAGTTCCAATCGCTCGATGCGACGACGGATGTGGGCGTCGTCGGCAGGCATTCGGCATCCATCGCAAACGGGCATTGCGCTCCTCGATGATGAAATCCGATTACCAAGGATGGCACGGCCAGCGATTTTGTGCAAACGCGGCTCTTCAGGGCGCCTAAGAGATGCGCTGTAGTGCTAGTGGCTTTCTTCGTCGCGAGGGGCGGCGGGAATCGCGGGAGGTCCAGACAACGATTCTGAACTCGGCGCTGTTTTTCCCAGTTTTGCGCGCAGGCACCCCACTAGTTCAGGGGCCAGGTTGGAAATGGCCATGCCTTCGGAAACCAGGAACTTGCAGCTCAAGATCGGTCGAGCTTGGTCGTCGTCAGACAGCTGGCAATCTACGCGGCAATATTGGCAGTCCTGGTTCCAACAAAAGCGGCCATACGGAATCGTTTCAGGGCTTATGAATTGGAAGGCGCGCAGGAGTGAATTGCGCTCGGGCACCAGAAACGTTTTTCCAAGGATGCTGATCTCTACAAGCTTTTCGTACGGTCGAAAGACGTCCGACATGAGAGGTGTCCCCGTATTTGCCACCGGCTGCTCCCTACCCCGTTAATTTTGTTGTGGAACGAAGCTAAATCACGGGGACGCGCGGAGCAATGGAAACGGGCTGGGGCGTGCTCAATACTCCAATGGCAAGTCTATTATGCTCCTTTCGGAGGCGAACGATTCACGCGGCGTGAGCGGAGTTTCCTGACAGAACCTACCGATGAGGGACAAAGACTACCAGGGTGTAAGCCCCTAACGCGATGCCCAGAGGCCCGTCGATCAAAGCGAAGAAACTCGCTACCAGCGCTATCCTGCGGCTGGAACCGGCGCGCCCTAGTAACGCCCGTGCGGCGAGAAGCGCAAATATCCCTGCGACGATATTCAGCAACATCGCGAATACTAGAAACAGGTGAAAAAACGACATGAGCGCGAATGGGTTGGGTACGCGCGTAACGAGCGCGCCCCACATTAGCGTGAGGGTCGCGCGGTAGATCAGAATGAAGACGGCCCCGGCAAATCGGAGGATGGCGTAGAGCAACCAGAGTATGCCGAGCGTGCGGTATGTTCGGTCAGCTTCGATCGCTGCTGGCATTCTATGCGTCCAGTATTCGCGGAGATAGATTCGTCATAATCGTTAGAGAACTTCGTTCATTGGAAGGTTACGGCGCGAACAGGCTACTTCGGGCTTAGGCGAAAAACTGGCCCATGTGCCGGAACTTCTGATAGCGCTGCTCGACCAGGCGCTCGGGAGTCAGTTGAGACAATTCGTTTAACGAACGCGCCAACACTGGCTCGAGCAACCCAGCGGCTGCCTGATGGTCGTTATGCGCGCCGCCATCCGGCTCGGGAACTATTTCATCGATCAGCTTCATCTCCAGCAGGTCGGGAGCAGTAATTTTCAACGCTTCCGCGGCAACTTCGGCCTTGCTCGGATCGCGCCACATGATGGACGCGCATCCCTCCGGCGAGATGACGGAATAAACCGAATTTTCGAGCATATAAACGCGATCGCCGACTGCGATGGCCAGCGCTCCGCCCGAACCGCCTTCCCCTGTGATTGTGACTATGATGGGGACCGGCAAACGCGACATCTCCCGCAAATTAAATGCGATGGCTTCCGCCTGGCCGCGCTCCTCGGCGTCCACGCCCGGGTAGGCGCCTTGCGTATCCACAAAAATTAAAATCGGACGGCGGAATTTTGCCGCAAGTTCCATGGCGCGCATAGCTTTTCGATACCCTTCCGGTTTGGCTTGCCCGAAGTTGCGAGCGAGGCGTTGTTTGGTGTCACGGCCTTTTTGATTTCCGACGATCATCACAGGCTTGCCGTGAAACGTGGCCATTCCCGTGATCAGCGCGGGATCGTCTGAAAAATTACGGTCGCCATGAATTTCGCTGAAATTTTCAAACAGAATTCGGATGTAATCATCGGTGTAAGGGCGTTGCGGATGTCGAGCTAGCTGCAATCGCTGCCAAGCTCCGAGATGCGTGTAAAAATCGCGCTTCAATTCTTCAACCTCACGTCGAATGCGCTCGATTTCCACTGTCGTCTCGCCGGTTGGAGCGGAGAGCCTGCTCAGTTCTGCCACGTCGCGCTCGAGAGCGTCGATTTCCGACTGGCGTTCGCGGGCCACCGCATTCCTGTTTGTGACCGCGGCGGCGTTTAGTTTATCTCGAGGCTCCGGAGGTTTGGGCGAGGGAAATTGCTCGGCCTGGGCCTGGAGTTTGCGCGATTTCGCTAACTCGCGCCTGCGTCGCAGCCGTTCCCGAGCTTCCCGGCGCTTGCTCATTGCACCACCGCGACCGAGTCCGTGCCACAGATTTCGCGCACGCGCTGCAACAGTTCGCGATCGGCTTGTACGGCACTCCCCGTTTCCATGGTGGCTTCCGTGCCGTCGGAGTTCACCAAGTCGAACTCCACGCGGCAACGTCCCGGCCTGCTTGAAAAAAGCTCCTTCAATGATTCGAGCGCGCTGGGATCGACAGAACCTAGATCGACGCGAACACGCAGCAAACTGGGAGCGCGGTCTGTGATCTGGTCGAGAAGACGCGCGTCGGAAACAATCAGCCGCGTGCCAACATCTTCGATCGCTACGCGTCCTTTAGCGAGCAAAGGAGTATTGGTCTTCAGAATCATCTCCAGTTTCTGATAGGCCTCCGGAAAGACGAGCCCTTCGATCACGCCGGTGCGGTCTTGTAAAGTCAAAATGACCCAGCGCGCGCCGCGTCGGGAACGCATGGGCCGCGATTGCACTATGATACCGGCCACGACCACATCTTCGCCGTTACGGCGGGTTTCCATGGTGGAAAGTTCAATCGCGTTCAGGTCCTTCAATCGTCCAGCATATCGATCCATCGGATGGCCGGAGATGTAAAATCCTAGCGTCGCATATTCGCCGGCGAGAAGTTGTTCTTCGTTCCATTCGCTAGCTTCAGGCAACGAACTCTCATTCCAGGATTCAGAGACATGATGAGCAGACCCGACGCCAGGCATGAAAAGTCCTCCTTGCCCGACAGCCTTCGCCTGCACACTTTTTTGGCCGCGGGTGATCGCTTGGTCAATGGCTGCGAAAAGCTGGCCACGAGAGGCTCCCAAACAATCGAGCGCGCCTGCCTTTACCAAACTTTCGAGCACACGTTTGTTCAAGCATCGGGGCTCGATGGCCTCACAAAAACTGAAGAGACTTTGAAAACGGACACCGTCTTTTCGAGCTTCGCAAATGGCTTTAGCGGTGTTCTCACCGACGTTCTTAATCGCCGCCAATCCGAATCGAATGTCATCACCGACGGGTGTGAAGTACAGTCCACTCTGCTGGACGCAAGGCGGCAAAACTCGAATGCCCAGACCGCGAGCCTCATTGATGTATTTCACAACTTTCTCGGTATTCCCTGCTTCCGAGCTGAGCATCGCAGCCATGAACTCAACCGGAAAATGAACTTTCAGATAAGCCGTCTGATAAGCCAGCAGAGCATAGGCGCAGGCGTGAGCTTTTGGGAAACCGTAGCGCGCGAATTCTTCCATTAGGTCAAAGAGTTTTTCCGCTTTCTTCGCCGGAACTTTCCGCGCGGCACAACCGGCCAGGAATTTTTCGCGCTGCGCCGCCATCACTTCCACTTTTTTCTTGCCCATGGCGCTTCGCAAAATGTCCGCTTCGCCAAGGGTAAAGCCGGCGATGCGGTTGGCAATCTTCATCACCTGCTCTTGAAAAACAATTACTCCCCAGGTTTCCGAAAGGATTTCCTCCAGTTCCGGGAGATCATAGGTCACTTTTTTCTTGCCATGCTTGCGCGCGAGGAATTCATCGATCATCCCGCCCTGAATCGGGCCGGGGCGATAGAGCGCATTCAGCGCAGTGAGATCCTCGATACGCGTGGGCTGATAGCGTTTGAGAATGTCGCGCATGCCGTGCGACTCAAACTGGAATATTCCGCTGGTATCCCCACGAGCGAACAACGCGTAGGTTTCTGCGTCATCCAGTGGAAGGGTGGTCAAATCGAAGTCCACACCGCGATTCTGCTTGATCATGGAAACGGCGTCTTCCAGAATCGTCAGAGTGGTCAGGCCCAGAAAATCCATCTTCAAGAGCCCGATGCGCCCCAGGGCATTCATGTCGTACTGCGTCGTAATTTCATCTTTGCTGGACTTGTAGAGCGGAACAATTTCGGTGAGCGGCTGCGGCGAAATCACCACGCCAGCCGCGTGGGTAGAAGCGTGGCGCGCCAAACCTTCCAGACGCAGCGCAACTTCGATCAGCTCTTTTACCTTTTCATCTTTTCGGGCGGCTTCTAACTGCGGTGATTGCTTGAGCGCTTCTTCGAGCGAAATATTCAGGGTCAGCGGGATAAATTTGGCCAGGCGATCTACGTCACCATAGGCCATATCCAGTGCGCGGCCGGCATCTTTCAGCACCGCCTTGGCCGCCATCGTTCCAAAGGTAATAATCTGCGCTACGTTTTCGGAGCCGTATTTTTGGCGCACGTAATCGATCACTTCGCCGCGACGGCGCATGCAGAAATCAATATCAATATCCGGCATGGAAATACGCTCGGGGTTTAAAAAGCGCTCAAACAGCAAATCGTACTGCAGGGGATCAACGTCCGTGATGTGCAGCGAATAACTGACTAGGCTTCCAGCGGCCGACCCTCGTCCCGGCCCGACCGGCACACCCTGCGCGCGGGCGTAATGAATAAAATCCCAGACGATCAGGAAGTAGCTGGAAAAACGCATCTTCTTGATCATTTCAATTTCGTCGGTAAGCCGCTTCTCGTATTCCGAAAGCGAATGCCGCAGCCGGTTTTCTTTCACTAGCCGATCGATTTGGGGGGCCCGCGACTGAAAACCTTCGCGAACCGTTCTTTCGAAATACGAATCCGCGGTGTCCCCTTCGGGCACTTTGAATTCCGGGAAGGGATTGTTCACACGCTGGATCTTGACGTTGCAGCGTTCGGCAATAGCCACCGTGCGCGCGACCGCATCAGGCAATTCGCGAAAAACCTGAGCCATTTCCTCGGCGGTCTTGAAATAAAACTGATCCGTCGCAAACTTCATGCGCTGGGCGTCACTCATGGTCTTGCCAGTCTGAATGCACATCAAAACTTCTTGCGCGTGCGAATCGGACTGAGTGAGGTAGTGGCAATCGTTGGTGGCCACCAGCGGAATGCCACTCTCTTTGGAGAGCCTGACCAACTCGCGGTTTACGCGTATATCCTGTTCGAGCCCCTGGTCCTGAACTTCGAGGAAGAAATTGCCTTTGCCGAAAATGTCGCGAAGGCGGTACGCGCTCGTCTTGGCCTGTTCGTATTTGTCCGCCAGCAGCGCATCAGCTACTTCGCCGCGAAGGCACGCGGAAAGCGCGATGAGACCTTTGCTGTGTTTCGCGAGAAGTTCGTGATCGACGCGCGGCTTGTAATAAAATCCATCCAGATAGCCGGTCGAAACCAACTTCATCAAATTTCGATAGCCTTCCTCATTTTCGCAAAGCAGAACCAGATGATTGGAGCGCTCCGCTTCCGTCCCGCGGTTCTTGTGATTATCCGGCGCGACATACATCTCGCAACCAATGATCGGCTTTACACCGTGCGTAGTAGCTTCGTGGTAGAAATTTGCCGCTGCGAACAGGTTGCCGTGGTCGGTCACGGCTACGGCCGGCATACCGCGGCGCGCGGCTTCCGCTGTTAGTTCACCGATTTCGCAGGCGCCATCGAGAAGAGAGTAGTCCGTGTGTAAATGAAGATGAACAAAGTTTGAAGAATTCATGCGTGAACTATTCTAAACCAGTTAACAGATTCGAGCATCG
>Ga0209420_1000144_pt1 | contig 44275 bp, 41 predicted proteins | sample BlaSpr_A8_OM1_O1_FD_187972 | JGI IMG/M metagenome (GOLD analysis project Ga0209420, IMG submission 187972) | Forest soil microbial communities from Thunder Bay, Ontario, Canada - Black Spruce, Ontario site 2_A8_OM1_O1 (SPAdes) (version 2) | ecosystem: Environmental > Terrestrial > Soil > Boreal...
GACGGTATCTATAGTCGCTCGCGGACGCTTAGCCGGTCCTGCTAATCCGCTCGGTTCGAATGTCAAATCCTTCGCCGTCGCTGCGCTTCTCATCCATGCTCCTCATGCGGCCAGAGCTTCGCCCTAGTTTTGATTTTCGCCTTTTATTCGCTCAAGCTAACATAGGAAATCACCCAGTACAATGCCTGTTTTCAGCAATTGCTATCGAAGGAAGTGAAAGCCGCCAAATCGGTCGCCCTGCGTCAGCGCGCAGGTCTGAAAATATAAAAATTGGGTAGTGTCCCAATTTGCCGGTCAGGGCTTCCAAACGCCTTCGCGCTAGCGCTGACATCGTAGCGAGCGTTTCTGGTAGGCTGTGGACGCTTCACGAATTGGTGGAGCAGACTTCGCGGTCGGAGCGTATGACGCCGGATTGGATGATACTAGCGCTCTGGGTTGCTTGGCTGACGTCGTGGGGCGTCGCGGCGTTTTGGTCCAACCGCGCTGAAAAAGGCGGAGGTATTGTTGCCGAAATTGCTTTCCGCACTCTCTTTTGGGCCAGCGCTACTCTTTTGCTTGCGCCACTCTCATACCACCGCTACTTCGCGCTAGTACAGTTTTGGCACCTTAACGTTGCACTGAAATGGATATTGGTGGCACTCACAGGCACCGGATTTTTGTTCGTCTGGTGGGCGCGGATTCACTTGGGGCGCCTTTGGTCGGACTGGCTGACGAAAAAGGCCGGTCACCATCTCGTCGATACAGGCCCATATCGCATCGTGCGCCATCCGATCTATTTGGGCCTCATCTTTGCCGCCTTCGCAACCGCCATCGAGAAAGGAACTTCTTACGCACTGTTTGGGGGGGGTTATTTTAACGTTCGGCTTCTACACAAAAGCGCGTCGGGAGGAACGCTTCTTGCGGAAAGAAATCGGTGAAGACGCCTATGACTCGTATGCACGGAAGACCGCAATGCTTGTGCCATTTACAGGCCGACCGCCAAATTAGGACACTACCAACAATAGGCGCACCTTGACATGCAAGGCCGCCTACCGCTATAGAACATATATGCCTAATTCATATCTGATTTTTGATTTCGGAGCAGACGAGCAAAACGCGCAACAGGCTCGCCATAAGCTGGAAGGCTGGAAACAGGGTTTTCGGCTCGGAGACAAACTAACTATCAAATTCGAGCGCGACCAAGCTCTACCAGACGAGGAGAACAAAGCCGAAGAAATAGAAGCAGCTTCCAAAGAGCCGGCTGGGGAAGCGAAGCGTGGGGCGAAGAAAAAGTCGCCCACGAAAGGCGGAAAATCGAAAGAATCCGGGAACGCTGAGGAAAATAGCGCCGGGAACGTACGCCTTATAATCCGCCTCAATTTTTCCGACCATGAAAAGCTATCTCTGCAACGTTGGCTGGATCGAATTCCCGCCGAAGAGCCCTTCAAGGCCGTGGATGCCAGAATCGTTCGCCACAATGATCCGGACTTCGCGACGACGAATCAGTTGTTTGAGGAACTCGCATGACGGACCGGGTTTACCGGCGCCAGCCTGTTCAAAAGCTTTGGAAAACCTGCATATCCTGTAAAATCAGGTCTTTTAGGGGAGAAAATACGGGGAAACTATTAGATCCATCCGATTGACTCTGAAATGTGTACCCCAATGAGACCCATAAAAGATAAGCCGTTCTTTTACATTAAGTTACGCTGCGAAACAGTTGTGCATTGAGGCCTTGAAAACTTGCGGATTTACTGGTACTATGTCCTGGTAAATCAAGCAACCTGCGGTTATTTCCCGCATCAAATCAAATTATGAGCGAAAAAGTGAAAGGCAGGGGACGGTTAGTTCCCGCACAAGCAACTGGTGTTGAGTATAAGGTGGAATTTGGCATTGATATAGTTCCCGAAACGTCGCAGTACGGTCGTGGACTGAAGCCAACGCGCTGGGCCAAGTGTTCGGTACGATCAGCTCACGCGCAGAGATTTCCAGACGGCACATACTTCTTGCATGCTGACGACGGCCGCGTTCACCAACTGAAGGCCATCGGCGGTAAGTGGCATTGCCTCGCATTGGCTGCCTAAAGTTCCTTCGCGCGGCAGAGGCGAAGGACGATTTTTTCCTCCGCCGCGCCATTACTCTCGCCCCCCCGATCTTCGCCGCGGATAAGAGTCGCGCTAGAAGTTTGCCGGTCCGAGTCCTACGGCATTTCCTTAGACAACTCAGTTCGCTGCCGTAGGAGCTTGCTCGTCGGCGACTTGCGAAGCGGTCGAAAGGGGCATATTAACTTCGATCGTTGTTCCGGTCTCGTTCGACTCGATGGTAAACGTTCCGCCCTGCTCGCGCACCCGTTCTTGCATGCCCGCTAGGCCGACCCCCACATGGGTTCCATCTTTCAGAAAACGTTCGAGTGTCCGCGGCGCAATTCCGGTGCCGTAGTCTCGCACTCGAAGAATCGCGTTGTGATTTACAATCCGAAGCGATACTTCCGCTCGGGAAGCCTTGGAATGGCGATGAATATTGGTGAGCGATTCTTGCAGGACGCGGAACAGAGCGAGCTCCGCAGCATGCGGTATCCGCTCAGGCTGGTCCGGGATATCAACGGCCACTTCAATTCCGCTGCGTTTTGACAATCCTTCGACATACCAGCGAGCTGCAGAAGCGATACCAATGTCGTCGAGAAGCGGCGGGTGGAGCAGATAAGAAATGGTACGAGCTTCTGCCAGAGAGGCGTCAATCGATTTCAAACATTCATTCACCACACTGTCATCCGGATTCGAAGTCGCCAAATTGGAAAGGGACAATTTCGCCGCTACCAGGTTTTGTCCCAACCCGTCATGAAGCTCCCGCGACAGACGTCTGCGTTCTTCGTCTTGAAGGCGAAGAACACGAGCGCTGAGTCTGTGCGCGCTGGCTTCGGCCTGTTCTCGCGCGGACAACTCTTGCAATAGCAACTGATATTGAATCCAGAAAAAACTCACAGCGACCGCAAACGCCGCACTCAAAATAATCAAGAAAACCAGAAAGAGCGTGTTCGAACGCCGCAAACGCTGATGCAAGAGCGCGTCCTCTTCATGTTCCATCTGCTGCATCACGTTGTCGATTTCGGTGGCGACCGCGACATTGTCGCGGCTCAAGATAGCCTGCTTGGCATCGTCGGTTTGACCGGACTTTCGTAAGTTGATGCCTTCCTCGAGCACCTCCAATCGCCGGTTCGCCAGCTGTTCAAGTTGCTCGCACAGCTCCTGTTGCCTGGGATTATCGCTGGTCAAATGACGTATGTTTTGCAGATCTGTTTTGGTCTGCTGGTCTTTCAAATCGAACAATTGCACAAACGACTCGTCGCCAGAATTCACATAGTTCAGCCGGGCCCGCGCCGCTTCCGATAGGAAGAATTCCACATCGCTGATAGCGAGTTCTACCTGATAGGAATGGGTCACCCATTTTGCGCTGCTCGAAAGACGTGCCATGGTAATGCCGGCACCCGATATTCCCATTAGGATCAACCACAGAGCCAATGCCAATGCTAGTTTCGCGCGCTTACGGGGCAGCATGTCAGAGGTTCACTTGAGGGATTCCAGTTCTCCGCAGACGAGTCATGTGAAAACTATATCATAGCCGCTAGAGCCTCTAGGCAGGCACGAAGAAGCCCGCTATCGTCGAATCCACACGCATGCGGCTCACGAGCCACTGCATGACATCTCGCTGGGGGATTGCTGCATCGAAAAATACGTTATGACAAGATGCAGTAGGACCATACCGCTTCTATTACGTCACGAGGTTTCAAGATGAATGGTACTGTGGCTAGAAGATTGATTTTGTTCGGCTTTTTGGGGGTCGTCGTGCTGGCGGCCCCGGGTCTATTACCAGCGCAAGAAACGCAAGGACCGCTTCCGGCCACCGCGCCGCAAGCCCCGCCCCTTGAACCCGGCCCGCTTACGCATTCAGCCGATGGAGTTAGCACCAAGCCAATGCCGCCTCGAACTACCATCGGGGGGGCCTGGAAACTTAATACTGACCAGAGCGATGACGGGCGACAAAAGTTGGAACAGGCGCAGGCCAAGAGCCAAAACAGCGCCGGAAGGAGCGGAAATCCGCGTGCAGGAGGCGGTAATCCCTATCCAGGTGGAGGGGGCGGCGGTAATCCTTATCCCGGCAGCGGAGGCGGAAATACCTATCCGGGTGGTGGCGGGCGTCAAGGTGGAATGAATTCAATAAGCGACGCTGACCGCTCCGAGCTTAGAGAGCTAACCGATCCTCCCGAGGCCCTCAGCATCGTGCAGAAAGATCCCAAGGGAGCGGAAGTCGATGTAACGGACGACTTGGCCCGCAAGAGAGTCTTCTTGACCGATGGCAGGAAAGTAGCGAAGTCCAGTGATGATACCTATCAGGAGATTGAGGCCAAGTGGGACGGTAGAAGTTTGGTGAGCGACGAGAAAACTTCGCGAGGCAAATTTTCGCGAACCTATGAATTGGCCCCCAATGGGCAACAGCTATACGAAACAATCCGCATCGACGCCAGCGCCTACGGCGCAGGTCACTCGGCCCCGCAAGTTTACATTCAATACGTTTATGACGCGGATCAAGGCGAAGCCAGATAACTCCGCCAGGGGCCTAAAATTCGGCGCTAGAGACGCAAATCTCCCCCCGCGCCTTCCAAGAAGGCAGCTTAGCCTCTATTACATTTGGTGAGCGACTACGCTTTTTGCCCGAGGGTCGAAAAGCACATAATGCGCCTCGGAATTTGCGGCTAGGTGGGCCAGACGTCCGCGGGCCTCTTGAAGTTCTTCGATGTTTTCAACCCAAACAAATCGATTATCCGAGAGTCTTTTGAAAATCTGGTAAGGAGCCTGCATGGCAGCTTTGTCCCCGTAATTTTTCGCTAAATAAAATCAACCGACATTCCCAATCTGCCCGTTGGGCGAATAATTCTCCATACAATATTTCCTGTAGGGAGAGACACAGAATATATCTAAGCAACTCACCTGGTTTTAAGCAGGCAGCTTCAGAAGGCTTTCATCGGCCTCTTAGATTCAGTCCTGATGCGGTCGCCTGCCTCTGCCAGTTTGCGTTCGCGCATATAAAGAAACATGGGAAGTGCAAGAGAAACACCGACGAACAGCAGGGCCAGGATCGGCAACCATCGGCCAGTGAGGCCAAGGCGCGAACTCTCCTCTCGCAGGAAGACCACCAGCGCCAAAGCGGAAACAAAAACGTCCATGCCAAAAAAGGCGCTGATGCGGTTTGCGAAAAGCTGATGAAAGAACAGCGACATGTTCAGGCCGTTCTGCGCGGCCCAGGGCAAGAACTGCCAGTAGGTCAGTGCCACGCCGAGAAAACACAGGATGAGATAGACAGTTTTCAGCTTCATGGTGGCCACCTCATGTGCCGATCCGCTTGCCTGAAACAGAAGTCGGGTCCAGAACCTTACAAGACCTTCTGCATCTACGAACGGCAAAGGTCAAAAGACTCATCCTTTTTTCACCTAGGACCGTCGCGATTGTCGGTCGCTGCGGTAGTGGACCGCAACAAACTATCTATATCGACAAAGCGCTATATCGGCTATATCGGCGGGGCCTAGCCAGTCCCATTCCGCGGGTGTGATACAATTAAATCTCCTTTGCTCTCCGTTAATAACATCTCGATGCGCTTCGGTCCTCGAATACTGTTCGAGGACGTAACCTGCGCGTTCCTCACCGGCCGGCGTTACGCTATTAGTGGTCCAAACGGCGCCGGGAAATCCACGCTCATGAAGATTCTGACCGGCGAAATCGAACCTTCCAAGGGCGACGTCACGCGGCCAAAGAAGCTCGGAATTTTGAGCCAGGATCAGTTCGCATTTGACGAATTTCGCGTAATCGACACTGTAATCATGGGCAACAAAGCCTTATGGAAAGCTTTGCAAGAGCGCGACGCTTTGTACGCCAAGCCGCACGAGCAATTGACAGATAAAGACGGAATGCGCTTGGCGGAACTGGAAGGAATCGTCGGTGAAGAAGGCGGCTACACCGCCGAAGCGGATGCCGGAGTTCTGCTCGACGGTTTGGATGTCGACGATACCTTGCACGAGCGGAAAATGGGCGAACTGCAAGGCGGCCAGAAAGTCCGCGTGTTACTGGCCCAGGCCTTATTCGGCAGTCCGCCAGCCTTGCTCTTGGACGAGCCTACCAACCACTTGGACTTGGATTCGGTCCACTGGCTGCAGGATTATTTGTGCGAATACGAAGGCGTGTTGATCGTAATTTCGCACGATCGGCATTTTCTGAACAGTGTCTGCACCCATACTGCGGATATCGACTATCAAACCGTGATTATGTACAACGGCGGATACGACGACATGGTGGTGGCTAAGACCTCCATCCGCTCGCGCATCGAATCGGAAAATGCGCAACGCGAAAAGAAAATCGCGCAATTAAATGAGTTCATCGCGCGGTTCTCCGCTGGCACACGGTCCGCACAGGCTACTTCGCGCAAGAAAGAAGTGGAACGCTTGCAGACCGCGGAACTGGCGAGATCCAATATCGCGCGGCCCTACATTCGTTTCCAAATGGATCAACATTCCGGCCGCCATCCGCTGGAAATCAAGAGCATCGCAAAATCCTATGACGGCGTGAAGGTATTCTCGCCGTTTTCCGCAAGCGTGGCGCGCGGAGAAAAGATCGCCCTAACCGGTCGCAACGGCGCGGGCAAGACTACCTTGCTGAAATCGCTCGTGCGCAACGCGACCGGTTACATCGACGATGTCGATCGCCAATTCCCCCTGGATGGCGGAACGGTAGTCTGGGGCCACAACGTGGCTGCGGGATATTTCGCACAGGACCACAGCGATTCCATCGTGAAGGGCTCAACGGTGGTGGAATGGCTGCATCAGTTCAAGCCCCAGGCCACCCAAGAAGAACTGCGCGGAGTGCTGGGGCAGATGCTCTTTAGCGGCGATGATGCTCTGAAACCCACGCAGGCTCTTTCCGGAGGCGAATCGGCGCGGCTTATTTTTTGCAGATTGATGCTGCAACGGCCGAACGTCCTGGTGCTGGACGAGCCTACCAACCACTTGGATTTGGAGTCGATCAACGCACTGAATATTGCGCTGCAAAAGTACGACGGCACGGTGTTACTGGTAACCCACGATTATGACGTGATCGACGAGGTTGCCACGCGTATCTGGCATTTTGTAGCTGGCGGCAAGGTTGAAGATTTCAAAGGCCCCTACGCCGAGTATCTTGTCTATGCGCAGGAGAAGGCCTCCTAGAGCCGCAGGAAAGCCGTTACCGCGATGCTTGGGAGTTTCTCCCCTCGGAATCCGCAATTTGACAGCAAGTCCCTTTATCGAATCTGCGTGTTTGAGTAAGCCTGCCGCAGTCTTTCCGGGTGTAAACTAGAGACATCGGAGAAATACAGATGGCCGGAACAATTTCGGTCGAACGAATTCAGGCTCGACCCGTCGAGCGCGCTTACGCCGAGACTGCCTCGATCCCCTGGTATATCTGGTGCTGCCTGGCCTCGGTGGTTTCCTCGGTGGTCGGAAGCGCCTGGGACATTTCCTGGCACGAGAGCATTGGCCGCGACTCGTTCTGGACTGCGGCGCACATGCTCATTTATTTGTCCGGCGTGCTGGCAGGAATTTCCTGCGGCTATTTGATCCTTTCCACCACCTTCCGCAAAAACTCGCCGCTCTACGAGGTTTCGATTTCGATGTGGGGATTTCGCGGACCATTGGGCGCGTTTATATGCGCTTGGGGCGGCGTGGCCATGATCGCTTCGGCGCCGTTTGACAATTGGTGGCACAACTCCTATGGGCTCGACGTAAAAATTCTGAGCCCACCCCACGTCTTGCTGGCTTTGGGCATGATCGGAATCAGATTTGGATTGCTGGTGATGGTCCTGGCGGAAATGAATCGTGCCGAAGGCATCTACCGCCAGAGGCTGGAGCGAATTTTATTTGTTACCTTTGTTTTTCTGATGGGGATGACGGTCGGAATCGCACAAGAGTTCACAAACCGGGTATTCATGCACGGAGCGAAGTTCTACTTGGTGATAATGATCGCGGCGCCGATCTGGATAGCCACGGTCTCCTGGGTCGCCAAGAATCGATGGGCGGCCACCATCATGACGGCGATGTTCACCGCTTTGCACTTATGTTTCGTTTGGGGCTTCCCATTGGTCCCCGCGGAACCCAAACTCGGTCCCGTGTATCAGCACATCACGCATCTGGTTCCACCGGATTTTCCAGCGCTGCTGATTATTCCGGCCATTATTTTTGACCTGCTGCGGCAGCGCACGGCCGATTGGAGCCGCTGGAAGCAGGCCGCCACATTGGGAGCAGCCTACCTGGTGAGCTTCGTCGCTGTGCAGTGGCCATTTGCTAGCTTCCTTATGTCCCCCGCCTCGCGAAATAGAATTTTCCAGACCACCAATTATCCCTATTTTGTTCCGCCAACATCCCCTTGGGTTCGCAATCTTTACATTCCCACCGAGCAGACTCCCGCGCAATTTTGGATACGTATGCTGATCGCGCTATGCGTTGCGATTCTGATGGTGCGAATCGGCATGGCCTGGGGTGCATGGATGCGGCGAATCCGTCGATGAAAGAATTCAAGCGTCAGAGCACCCTCCTCGGCATTCTTTTGCTCGCCGTGGCAATTCCTGCGCTCGCGCACGTAGGCAGCCCGGACGTTTATTACGAGGGTGATGCCGGCCCTTATCACCTGTTCATCACCGTGCGAGTCCCACAAGTGGTTCCGGGTGTGGCCGAAATCGAAGTGCGCTGCCAAAGCGGCGATGTCCGCGCCGTACAAATCGTTCCATTGCGCTTGAGCGGACCTGGATCTACCGATCCACCTACGCCCGATTTCGCCGTGCGATCCAAGGACGACGCACAATTCTTTACCGGCAGTCTTTGGCTGATGGAATCCGGCGCTTTGCAGGTGCGCATCACGGTGGATGGTGCGCAAGGGAAAGGGGAACTGTCCGTGCCGGTGGCTTCGTTTGCCCAGCGCACTTACGCGATGCAAAAACCGTTGGCCGGATTGATGATTGTGCTGATGCTGATTTTGGGAATGGGGGTGATTTCGATCGTCGGCGCAGGCGCGCGCGAAGCCAGCTTGGAACGCGGCCAGATGCCGGGACCCGCGAGTGCGCGACGCGCTAAGATCGCTATCGCAGTAACGATCATTCTGGTGGCTGGACTTGTCTACCTTGGCAAAGCCTGGTGGGGCGTAGAGGACGCAAACTACAAAAACCGCGTAGCTTTCTACAAATCGCCCGCGGCGGAGACCACGCTGGAAAACGGCAACCGCCTGGTGATTCGCGCTAGGAGCGAGAACCCAACGTGGTCGGCAAGGATTAATATGGGCGAAGTAATTCCGGACCACAACCACCTAATGCATTTGTTTCTGATCGAGCTTCCGGGCATGAACCGCATGTGGCATCTTCACCCCACGCTTTTAGAGGGCGGCGCATTTGCCGACGATTTGCCGGACATGCCTGCGGCGCATTATCAGGTTTTTGCCGACGTGGTAGACGCGCGAGGATTTCCTTGGACGCTGGTGGGAACCGTCGATTTGCCGCAAATCCACGGCGCTGCCTTACGCGGCGACGACTGCAGTTGGAGCGGAGAAACGATCGGTTCGCAGCAAGATCAACTCGTGTCGCAGCTTCCCGATGGAAGCCGGATGGTTTGGGAGCGGGCCGCGGGTCCCCTAAAGGCTAACACTGCGATGGATTTCAAGTTCAGCGTGCAAGGCCGAGACGGAAAACCGGCCGAAGATCTGGAACCGTACATGGGCATGGCAGGCCACGCCGAATTTGTGCGCTCGGACCTAAGCGTCTTCGCCCACGTCCACCCTTCAGGTTCAGTGCCGATGGCATCCCTGGAGATGGCCCAAGCGGGATTGCTAGGCGATAGGTCAGCGATGCAGGGCGGGATGGCAATGGCGCCGGCAACGGGCACATGGCCAGCTCTAGTAAGCTTCCCTTACGGCTTCCCCAAGCCGGGAGATTACCGGATCTTTGTGCAGGTGAAACGCGCGGGCCAAGTGGAGACTGGCGTCTTCGACGTGCAGGTACAGTAATTCTGCACTAGCTGCCTCGGCTAAATTTTTGGTGCGAGCACTATTGCACGCGATCTTTTTTCAAAGACAGCCGAATCTCGTCTTCTAATTCGTGTTCCGCCTCGAACCAGTCGTCCAGATTGTACCCACCACAAACGCCGCCGTGCTGCGAGTGAATTCGATAAGCCCGCAGTTGGATTTCGTCCAGGGTTGGGTGATGACTTTCCGGATGTATTTTGAGTTCGTTTTCTGCCGTTCCTAGATGTTTATCAAGTCCACGGGAATGATTTATCGATGAAGTGTGACTCATACGGAGCCTCTTTCTAGCAGCTACCACTCTTCAACTCATTTTCGCCTGCCATCTTATTGGACGCGCCGTCGAGCGAAGCGGTTGCGGTTTTGCGTGCTTTCGCTGATGTAAGAAAATTCAGAACTTAGCGCATCTTTTGAATAGTTTTGGAAAGCGCGCATCGGTCGACAGGATCAAAACAATCGCTACCGCTTTTGCTGGGTTGAGGTTCTGACAAAGAAGCCATTCTGCGAGCGGCATAGATTCATTCAGGGTTGACGGCTTTCCCCCCAGAGAAGGGAATGACTGCCACGGCGGTCCTGGCCCGCCTTTGCAGTTTGACCGCACGAGAAGCCGCCCTGAGCCGCCAGCCAAGATCGGTCCTCCTTTGCTTCTCCTTATTTTGGCCTCCTGCCGCGTGATTCGATATAATGCAACTTGCTTGAAATCCTCCTGGGGTTTGCGGACGAAGCCATAGCATGCCGACACAGACAAAAACGAAGACTGCGAAATTTGAGGCTTCAAAATATCAAGGACTCGATCGCGAAACGCTCATTCGAATTTATCGCCTGATGTTCCTGTCGCGGCGTTTGGACGATCGCGAAATCCAGCTCAAGCGCCAAAACAAAATCTATTTTCAGATTAGCGGTGCCGGCCACGAAGCGGCACTGGTGGCAGCCGGTCTGGTCTTGAAGCCTGCATACGACTGGTTTTTCCCGCATTATCGTGACCGCGCTCTGATGCTCGCTCTGGGCGTAACGCCTTACGAAATGATGCTCCAAGGCGTGGGCGCCAAAGACGACCCCGCATCCGGTGGACGCCAGATGCCTTCGCACTGGGGCAATCAGAAGCTCAACATCGTTTCGCGTTCTTCGCCCACCGGTGTGCAGTTCCTTCACGCCGTGGGGGCTGCCGAAGCTTCGATCTATTACAAGAAATTCCCGAGGGCCTTCGACCAAGCCCGCAAAGGGCCGCTCGGCGACACGGTGGCATACGAGCCAGACGACGTGATGTACGTCTCAGCCGGCGACGGCACTACCAGCGAAGGTGAATTCTACGAAGCGCTAAACACCGCTAGTATGGAGAGTCTGCCGGTCCTGTTTCACATAGAAGACAACGGCTACGCAATTTCTGTCCCGGTAGAGCGCCAAACCCCGGGCGGAAATATTTCCAAGTTGCTCGCGAATTATCCGCACATGCATATCGAAGAGTGCGATGGCACCGAGCCTCTGGAAAGTTACGCCTCCATGAAACGCGCCGTCGAGCATTGCCGCGCGCGTAAAGGCCCGGCGTTGGTGCATTCCCACCTGATTCGTCCTTACTCGCACTCTCTTTCCGACGACGAGAAGCTCTACCGTTGTGATGCCGAGCGCGAACAAGAATCGCGTCGTGACCCGATCCCGAAGTTTGGGCTGTTCCTCGTTCGCGAAGGTATTCTCGAAGAGAGCGAACTCAACGCCCTGGAAGCCGAAGTCGATCGCCAAGTTGGAGAAGCTACCGACCGCGCTCTGGCCGCCGAATTGCCGTCGCCGGATTCCATTTATCAATGGGTTTATTCGCCAGACGTGGACTCGCGCGGGAACCAATTCGACGTCCAGCCGAAGTTCGAAGGCGAACCCAAGACCATGGTCGAAATGGTTTCGGCTACCCTTCTGGACGAAATGCAAACCGATGAGCGCATCGTGGTCTTCGGTGAGGACGTGGCCGACTGCAGCCGCGAAGACAGTCTGTCTCTGGTGAAAGGGAAGGGCGGAGTATTCAAAGCTACGGCGGGCTTGCAACGCAAGTTCGGCTCATCGCGAGTTTTCAATTCTCCGCTCGCGGAAGCCAACATCGTCGGTCGCGCGGCGGGAATGGCTCTGCGTGGCATGAAGCCGGTGCCCGAGATTCAGTTCTTCGATTACATATGGCCGGCCACCATGCAGCTGCGCAACGAGGTTGCTACTCTGCGTTGGCGCTCAGCGGGGCACTTTAAGGCTCCCATGGTGGTGCGGGTTGCGATCGGCGGCTATCTCACCGGCGGCGCGATCTACCATAGCCAATGCGGCGAAGTTACCTTCACCCACATTCCCGGGCTTCGCGTGGTGATGCCTTCCACCGCCTTGGACGTGTGCGGCTTGTTGCGCACCGCCATTCGCTCCGACGATCCGGTTCTGTTCCTGGAGCACAAACATCTCTACCGCCAGCCATACAATCGCTCGCCATACCCGGGCGCAGACTTTACGATTCCGTTCGGCAAAGCGCGTGTGGTTCGCGAAGGTAGGGATGTAAGCATCATCACCTACGGCGCCGTCGTCCATCGTGCCGAAGTTGCCGCTGCGGAATTATCGCGCGCCGGAATTTCTACTGAGATTATCGACCTGCGTTCGCTCAGTCCTTACGACTGGGATGCAATTGCCGCCAGCGTGCGCAAAACGAATCGGGTTATGGTGGCCTACGAAGATACCTTGTCCTGGGGATACGGAGCGGAAATCGCGGCGCGCATCGCGGATGAGTTATTCGAGGAACTCGATGCTCCGGTCCGTCGCGTCGCCGCGACTGATACCTTCTGCGCCTATCAGCCCAAGCTGGAAGACGCGATTTTGCCTCAGACCGAAGACATCCTGCGCGCGGTTCGCGATTTGGCAGCTTTCTGAAACTTTTTGAGTGATAGGATCGTATCCAACTGTAGGAACCCGCGCGATCAGATGCTCTTTCGCGCAGGAGGCTAAGAATGATTTGTAATCACTGCAAGCGGGAATTGACCGAGCATTCAAATTTCTGCTACTACTGTGGAGCGCCGCAGCACGTGTCTCCATCCGGAACGCCACCGGTCCAGAAGCGACTCATGCGTTCTTCGGTCGATTCCAAGATCGCTGGCGTTTGTGGCGGCATCGCCGAGTATTTGGATGTGGACTCCACAGTTGTGCGCCTGGTTTGGGTGCTCATTGCGTTTTTTACCGGGGTCCTACCAGGACTGCTAGCCTATCTGGTGGCTTGGCTGGTGATGCCGGAAGCGCCGGCGGTCGGGGTAGAGGCAGTGAACGTCACCGCTCCGCCAGCGTCAAATTTCACGCAACCTGCGTCAAACTGAGTGCGCCAATAGGATTGGGCCGATCGATGTGTGCCTTCACGTTCGGGAAAGTGAGTTGATCTAATCTCTTCCCTTCGTTCTGCTTTTATTCGGGGGATTTCCCCTCTTGCTGTAAATTAGCTGATCCAACGAAATGAATCCTGCCCCCACCCCGGCTAATGCGAACGAGCCCACCGCACAAGCCAGCGGGAATTCGTAGTTATGCACGTTCATGGGGTTGGACAATAGGCCGTGCACTTTTACCAAAGCTACCGCCATTTCGGCCGCCAGCAGTAATCCCGCGATGCGCGTGAACAGCCCCACCAGTAACATAATTCCGCCAAAGAATTCAAACACTCCCGCAAGGTAAGCAAAGTAGCCAGGGAATCCCATCTTGGCAAAGGCTTCGGCGGTTTGCTGGGGATGGGTGAAAAGTTTAGGATACCCATGAAATATAAAAATCATTCCTAAAGCCAGACGCAAAAAAAGCAGTGCGATCGGTTTTAGCTTCTGCAGGCCTTCCATGTGCTTTCTCCCGTCCGTCAAATCGTTCGCATTGTATCAGATCGTCCCTATCGCATCGGATGCGGGGGCACCCCTGGAAACCGCATCTCACACTACGAGCAAATGGTGCAGGGGCATTGGTGTAAAATTCCGTTCTATATTCGAGTTCTGGAAAGCGAAAGGAAAAATGCCGGCGCGCAACGCAATGCGGAAAGTGTTGATAGGTTTAGCGGTGTTGTTGATGATCGCCACGGCCGCTTACCTTCGCTACCATCACAGGAAAGCACCCCTAGAAATCGGCTACGCGGGCAATCGCGAAGTGACGCTTTGGAGTACCTCCGCGCAGGTGCGCGAACCAGTAGCCACCGTAAATTACGGTGAAAAGCTCGATGTGCTGCAGCGTTTTCAAGATCAGGTACAGGTGCGCACCACAAATGGAACCAGCGGATGGATACTCGAGCGCGATTTGCTTTCGGCCGATTTGTGGCAAACATCGAAGGACCTGGAGAAGCGGGGCGCAGGAATGCCGGTGGAAGCCCTCGGACATACAAAAGTTTTCAGCAATCTCCACATCACACCGGGTGTCGAATCACTTCGAATCCGCCAATTGAATAAAGATGTTCCTCTGGAGGTGCTGGAGCGTCAGATCGTGCCGGTGGCCTCGGTGCACGCCGCTAATACCGCTGAAAATTCCGGCGCGGCTTCTGGAAAAAAAGAAGATTGGTGGCTCGTGCGCGCCCACATTGCCGCGCAGACCACGATCACCGGTTGGCTGGTGGGCCGTTTCATCGATCTTGACGTACCCGCGCCGCTTCCGGACTACGCCAGCTCAGCCGGTATGCGCATCGTCGCGTGGTTTGAGCTGAATCACGTTGCGGATGCGGGGAAGCCCAAGCCCCAATATCTTTTGCTGGGCACGCATGGACCAGAGGGCCAGCCGTGCGATTTTTCTCTGCTGCGCGTGTATACCTGGGACGAAAAGAAAGAGCGCTACGAAACCGCCTTCGTGGAAAGTGATGTATGCGGCAAACTGCCCATTCAATTACAGAAGGCCAGCAAGCCGGGCGGCGAAGTGAAGTTTGAGTTCGAGAATCTGAGCGGGAAAGGTTCCGAGCAGCGCACCTACGTGATGCGGCAAACCGTTGTTCGGCGCGTCCGCGAAGGTGGCCAGGGGAATGCTCACAAGCACAAGCGTTAATCAGAGCGCTTCATGGTCATCCATTTCGCGCAAGCTTGTTCCGGAAGTGCGTTAAATTTGTTCTTATGCGCAATCGCAATTCCTGTCTGGCCCTCTGCTTAATTCTTTTCTGTTTTCTTTCGATGGCGGGATGCTTGCAAACCGAAACGCAAGCAGTCCAACTGCAGCCGCCCGCGCCTGCGCTGGAATATTTGGGAGCTTGGGGCAGGAAAGGCGACGGCCCTGGTGAATTGCAAGACCCGGTAAGCATCGCTGCGGACAACCTCGGCAACGCCTATATCGCCGATCCGGGGACCGGCTTCATTCATAAATTCGCGTCCTCCGGAAAAGCGCTGTTGTCATTTCAGGAAGATGGACTGAAACATCCGCAGTCGATTGCGGTGGATAATTTTGGAGCCATTTACGTTAGCGATCCGGCGCGCGCCAGTGTCTTCATCTTCCTTCCCGGTGGCGACCATTATCGAGAACTGAGGCTTAGAACGCGTCCCAGTACAGCAAACTTTTTAAGTGTGGTGGTAGCGGATGACGGTCTCATTTACGTCTTCGATTCCGAGGCCTCGAAAGTATTTGCCTACAACTCGCGTTTCCGGCTGGAGCAAACCTGGGTACTTGCAGCAAGCGGTTCGCACCCGGCAAAAATTCCGGGTCCCATTGAAACCGGTCATGACGGGTTCCTCTACATCGCCAATTCTTCCGGTACCATTTCAAAATTCACGCGCGATGGCCATTTCGTCTCCGAAATAGCTCCGCCAGCAACGCAAGGCAAATGGAATCCGACCGACGGGTTCGCGGTTTCAAACAATTTCATCTTCGTGATGGATAGTGACGGCCGAATGCTTCATATCGTAGATAGTGAAGGTAAACCCAAGTTGGATGTCGATCTTGCTCCCGAACTCGGGCAAGCGTCGCGTCCCGCGCCTCCGCTCGCGGTCGGCGCACACCATGAACTGCTGGTCCTCGACGCACCGGAGCGCCGCGTCCTGCGCTACCGCATAAATTTCTAGCCATATTTAGACCGCTTTCGAGCGGGCCTGCTATCGCGATATCATGCGCCAGAATCGAGTGTGCTAGGAAACGGAGAACCTTATGCCTTTGCTGTTGACCGAATCCGACGTGAAATCGCTCCTGCCCATGCCCCTGGCGCTTGCGTGCGTGCAAAATTCGTTCCAACATCTGGCCGAAGGCTCTGCGCTCCTGCATTCGCGCCAGCGGCTGCACCTGCCGTCGAAGAGCTATTTGCATTACATGGCCGCCGCCGATGGAGCGAGCGGCTACATGGGGCTGAAGATTTATAGCAGTTCCCGCGAGGGTTTGCGTTTCCTGATTACGCTCTTCAGCGTGGAGTCAGGCGATTTGTTGGCCTTGATCGAAGCGGATTTCGTCGGCCAAATGCGCACGGGCGCGGCCAGTGCTCTAGCCACGCGGCTCTTGGCCCGCGAGGACGCGCGGACACTCGGCCTTGTTGGAACAGGCCTGCAGGCACGAACGCAGTTGCAGGCCATCGCGCAAGTCCGGAAGTTGACCGAGGTCCGCGCCTTCAGTCGCGCTTCAGCGAAAAGAGAAATCTTTGCTAAAGAAATGACGGAGGCTCTCGACATTGCAGTGTCCGCCGCTGAGTCTGCGGAAGCTGCCGTGCGAGACGCGGACATTATCGTAACTTCCACCACCAGCAGCAACCCGGTAGTCCAGGGCCGTTGGCTGAAGCCGGGCGTGCACATCAATTCCATCGGCGCGAATTTCCCGCAGAAGCGCGAGTTGGATGCGGAGGCCGTAAAACGATCGAACGTAATCGTGGCCGATTCGCGCGAGCAGTCGAAACTGGAAGCAGGAGATCTAATACAAGTTTTCGGCGAGGACGCGCAGCGCTGGACCGAGGTCGGAGAACTCGCCGACCTGGTTAGCGGAAAAGTAGCCGGACGCACGAAGGCGAGTGAAATTACGCTCTTTAAGTCGAACGGAATCGCGATCGAGGACATCGTAGTGGCGGGAAGAATATTTGAGATGGCGCGTGAGCGCGGGATCGGTCGACAGATTCCCATGTGGCAAGAAGCCCAAGGGGAAAAACGTGTGCGCACAGTCCGTTGAAATAGGCTTAGGGAAGGTGCCCTTCTAAGCGTGCGTGCGACCGAGCCTCTTTACCAACGCGTCATGCAGACGGTGTCGCGTATCATCAGAAAGCGGGGCGGGTTCGGAGTTGCAAAAGATCTGGATGGTCTTCTTGGTGGTGTCTACAATCAGCTTACAATTCTTGCACTTCGCCAAATGTACTTCGATGGAGGTGCGCAGCTCGGAGTCCAATTCTTCGTCTAAATAGTCTTCCAACTCCACAACCAGCGTCTTGCAGTTCACTGATTCTCACTCCGCCGAAAGTATCGGTCTAGCTTTTGGCGCAGCTTCAAGCGCGCTCGCAACAGCCGCGATTTCACGGCCGGCACCGAAAGTCCCAGCGCTTCGGCCGTCTCTTCTGTTGATAATTCTTCGATGTCGCGCAACTGGAAAACGATTCGGAAAGGAGGATCTAAATCTGCGATGGTGCTGTTCAGGATGCCGGCCAGTTCGCTTTGCTTGTAGCGATCTTCAGGCGAAGGACCCCAGTCTTCGATCTCGCGTGGTATCAAATCGTCCCCGGTGTTCACATCTTCATCGATGGAGACCTGATTCGGGCGCCGTTTGCGTAACTTCATCAGCGCCTGATTCACCGCGATGCGCACAAGCCAGGTATAAAAACGCGAGTTGCCCTGAAATCCGGAAAGGTGCTCGTAGGCTTTCAGAAATGCTTCTTGCATCACGTCTTCTGCATCTTCGCGGTTCTGCGTGATGTTCTGAGCCAAGCGGAAAATTTTGCGCTCGTAGCGGCTGACCAGTGTTTCGAAAGCGGAGATGTCCCCGGCTTTGGCCGCCGCTACCAGTATGGGCTCGTCCTCCTTGACCACCTGAGAAGGAAGCGGCGCCCGTGTTTGCGCCGACTTTTCGCCTGTAGGGTTCATTTTCGAGGTGCTCATTTAGGCCATACTCGCGCGAGGAAGGGTAGCACAGTTTGTGCGGCGTCCGCGCCTCGCAGGTGGATGTTTGGATGCGCGCCGGAAGTCTTGGGATGCAAGAATCTCTCTGCCATCCAAAAGCCGGTCCACTCTTGGTAGCAGCAGGCTTGACAGCCTGTCGGGGGGGCAGTATTCTATTCTCGAACGAACGTTCGAACGGATATGGCCGCGGTCGCCCTATGCCCAGATTCTCGATGCCCCAGCGCGAACCTCAGGAAAAGCTGCAAGTCATTTTGCGGCATGCGGCCCGGGTGTTCTGCGAGAAAGGCTACGAAGGCGCTTCCATCCGCGATATCAGTCGTTCCAGCGGAGTTTCGTTGGCCGGCCTGTATTACTACATCAAGAGCAAGCAAGAGCTTTTGTACCTGATTCAAATCCACACTTTTAAAACCATCGTCGCGCGCCTGGAGAAAAGACTTCCGGAAGCGGCCACCCCGGTAGAGAAACTGCGCATTCTGGTCCACAACCATCTCGATTATTTTCTAGAGCACCCGGTGGAGATGAAAGTCCTGGCGCACGAGGACGAGGCGCTCGAGGGCGCGTTTCGCAAAGAAGTCCTGGAAGTCAAACGACGCTACGTGAAAATCGCTCTCGGAGTTTTCGAAGAGATGCAGCGAACAGGCGCGGCCCGGCAATTGAATCCTCGCGTGGCAGTGCTGACACTTTTTGGAATGATGAATTGGACTTACACCTGGCACCGTTCTGAAACGGACCCCCAAGCCGATGCGCTAGCGGAAACCATCGCGGGAATGTTTTTGCACGGCGTAACAAACGGGCACGGAAACGGCAGTCCAAGATTGGTGCGTCCTGCTGCGGCAACCTTGCGGAACCGGCGCGCGCGGGCGGATAATCTTTAAAATCGAAGGCTTTAAAAAATCGGGAGGAAATGATGGCAACCATGCAGGCCGTGGAACAGAAGCAGTTGATTCATTACGCCGTGGAAGCCGGAGTGGCGATCATCGAAATGGACGATCCCCCGGCGAATACGTATACCTATGAAATGATGCAGCAGATCGACACCGCCATTTTGCAAGCGCGCATGGACGAAAACGCGCACGTCATCGTTGTGCGCGGCAAGGGCGACAAATTCTTCTCCGCAGGCGCTAGCATCCCGATGCTTACCAAGGCCGATCCCACCTTCAAATACTATTTTTGCCTGCATGCCAACGAGACCCTTAGCCGCTTCGAGCAAACTCCCAAGCTAGTGATTGCGGCGCTCAACGGCCACACCGTGGGCGGCGGCTTGGAAATTGCCCTGGCTTGCGATATTCGTATTGCAAAAAAAGAAGGCGGAAAGATTGGATTGCCGGAAGTGAATCTCGGCGTGCTTCCTGGTACCGGCGGAACGCAGCGTTTGTCGCGCGTGGTTGGCCGCTCGCGAGCCCTGGAGTTAATGGCCACCGGACGCACCTTCAGTTTTGAAGAGGCCCTCGAATTCGGCCTGCTTCATTACATTTACGAGCGCGAAAACTTTTGGGAAGAAGTGCTGGCCTATGCAAAGCAATTCTGTCCGCCAAACAAAGCTTCCCGTGCAGTGGGACGCATCAAGCGCGCCGTAGTCACCGGTTCGGAAGTCGGCTTCGGAGAAGCGCTGGGCCTCGAGCGCGAGCTACAGCAGCTTTTGTTCACCAGCGAGGACGCCAAGGAAGGTCTGAAGGCCTACGTGGAAAAGAGGCAGCCAGAGTTCAAAGGAAAGTAACAGGGTAGCAGTTCGATAGTTCAGCGAGTAGGCGAAATACAACGGGGGCAACTTAAGGACTGCATGCGCACACTGCCGGATTACCTTCGCAAAGGGATGAAAATGATTTTGGTGGGCGCCAATCCGGGTGACCGTTCGGCCCGTGTCGGCCATTATTATGCCGGGCGCGGCAACCAATTCTGGCCGGTGATGTATGAATCGGGAGTGATTCCCGAACCGCTGGGCTACGAAGATGACCGCCGTCTGCTGGAATTCGGAATCGGTATGACGGATTTGGTAAAACGCCCCACGCGCGCGGTGGAAGAAATCGAACGGCAGGAATTTTCCGAAGGCCGAGTCCTGCTAGCGCAAAAGTTGGAAGATCTGCGGCCCCGCGTGATCGCGTTCAACGGCAAAATGGTTTACACGAAATTTACCGGCCGGGCATGCAAGCTGGGTTTGCAGAAAGAAAAACTCTACGGCGCGCAAGTTTTTGTGTTGCCGTCTACCAGCGGTTCGAATTGCTCGACCGATCGCGGCGTGAAAACGCGTTATTTCAAGAAGCTCGCTGCGCTGCTGAAAAGCTTGAAGGACTAGAGGGAGTCACCGCCATGGCGGCAAGCACGCAACAAAACCCCACAAACCAATTCGTGCTCGAAGAGCGCGACGGAAATATCGTCACTCTGCGCCTGAATCGCCCTGATCGGCTGAATGCATTGAACATCGAGCTTGGCCGCGAGCTGGTGCATGCGCTGATTCGCGCGGGAGAAGATAAAGGTGTTTCTGCTATCCGGCTTATCGGAGCCGGACGCGGCTTTTGCGCCGGCGGCGATTTGGCCTTGCTCCAGGACCTGCGAAAACGCAAAGATGCCAAGGAACTCGAAAATTTACTAGTCACCGGAAAAGAGATTTGCCTGGTGATTGCAGGTATGCCCAAACCTGTGGTCGCGGCGGTGAACGGTCCGGCAGCCGGCGGTGGAATGAATCTCGCTATCGCATGCGACTTCCGTGTAGCTTCCGATCAGGCCAAGTTTGCCGAAGGTTTTGCGCAGATCGGCTTGTATCCGGATTTTGGCGGCACTTTCTTTTTGCCGCGGCTGGTCGGACGAGCGCGCGCGGCGGAATTATTCTGGACCTCGACCAAGCTTTCGCCGGAAGACGCGCTCCGCATGGGCATCGTTTCTCGCGTCATTCCAGGGGCGCAATTCGAGGAAGAATCCAAGAAAGTTACGCAGGACGTGGCTGCAGCGGCTCCGCTCTCGGTGCGAGACTCAAAACATGCCATGACCACCGCGAATCGTGCCGAACTGACGGCGGCGCTGGACGAGGAAATACGGCTCCAGATTCACTGCTTCCAGTCCGAAGACTGTATGGAAGGGCTCAACGCCTTTCTCGAGAAGCGTAAGCCGAATTTTAAGGGCCGCTGAGCGGGAGCTCGCTCGGAAACTGATTTTATGGAATTCATGGATTTGCAGAACGGGAGGAATTTATAAATGTCCGCAACACGTATCGCCACTTTCGATGATTGGGTGGACTTATTCCGCGTTTGGCGCAGCGACATCGGTGTGAATTATTCTGAAATTGACAGCTATCATTTTGAGGCCAAGTTCGGTCCCACGCGCTCGAACGAGATTGAATTTGGGGCCTTCAAAGGACGCCCCAAGTGGCGTCGAGTGCTGGATATTCCAGACCAGCGCATTCGCGACGGCCTGATGAACCTGATCATCTACCAAGGCGACACCGAATTTGCTTCCGTGGAGCAGCAACGTCGCCTGTTCGAGCATTCGCCGAGCGAACACGACCGCAAATCACTGTGCCGCGTGGTGACCGAAGAAATGCGCCACGGCTGGCAGATGTGTCACCTGCTCATCAACCACTTCGGTTACAGCGGAAAAGTGGAAGCGCAAAAAATGCTCGAGCGCCGCGCGTTTGAATCCAAACGACTGCTTGGCGCGTTCAACCAGGAAGTCGCAAACTGGCTGGACTTCTTCACCTACACCGATTTCGTGGATCGCGACGGAAAATTTCAGCTCACCATGCTGAGCTATTCCGCATTCGAACCGTTGGCCCAGTCCATGAACCCCATGTTGCGCGAAGAATCGTTCCATCTGGGCACCGGGCATGACGGCCTCAAACGCATTGTGAAGGCGGAAGTGGTGCCGCTCAACATCGTTCAGAAGTACGTGAACAAATGGATTCCGGTCAGCTACGACTTGTTTGGTGTAGACCAGTCGAGTTCAGCGCACTGGTTTTACATTTGGGGCCTGAAGGGTCGTTACGACGAAGCCCAAACGCAAGAAGAAGCTGACCTTGGGCACATGAACGAGCACAATCGCCACCTCTATTTCCTGGAGTGCGAGAAATTGATCGAACAAATCAACAAGCACGTTCCGAAGGGCGCCGAACCACTCTATGTTCCGGACATGAAGTTTAACCGTCACATCGGCGAGTTTGCCGATCAGCCCTATAGCGTGACCGGCGAACTCTTAGCACCCCAGAAATACGCCGAACACCTGAAGGAAACCTTGCCGCAGCCGGAAGATATCAAGCTGGTCAACGAAATACAGGACAACGAGCCGAAGTGGGTAGCGCCCAAAGCGAACATGGATTAGTCGGCGGCCACCATAGAGGGGCTTCTCTAATCAAAAGAGGGACAAGCTTTCCCGGGAGTTTGGATCCATGGCTGAAAACCTTTACGCCAATATGGAAGTTGCGCCTCGCGAAGTGAAAGACAAGCTTGCGCGCGGCGAGAAAATACTTTTCGTGGACGTTCGCGAGCAGTGGGAATATGACACTTCGCATATTGAAGGTTCTGTGTTGATTCCTCTTCGTGAGATTCCCGCCAACCTGCCGCGGCTGGAATCGGCGGACGAAGTCATACTCTTTTGCCATCATGGTATGCGAAGCATGGACGCAGCGGCCTGGCTGCGCTCGCAAGGTGTCGCCAGCGCGCGTTCGATGGCGGGTGGGATTGATCTCTGGGCTACGGAGATCGATCCGAACCTACCCCGTTACTAAACGGGGGGAATTGCGAGGCGAATAAACCATGGCCCCCAGGAAGCGCGCTAAGAAAACTCAAAAACGAGCGAAAAAAACGCGCGGGAGAGTAAAATTTCTGCACAAACCGTCCTGTTCGACTTGCCGCAAAGCACGCCGTTACCTGGAAAAACGCGGCTTGGGCATGGAATTTCGCGATCTTGGCAAAGAGCGGCTGAGCCCTGAAGAACTTGAACAATTGATCGGTGACCGCGATCACACGCAGTTCCTGAATCCGCGAAACGAACTTTACCGCCGGAAAAATATGAAGGAAAATCCGCCGTCTCGCAGGGAAGCCATTCGAAGGATGGCCGCGGACCCGAATCTGATTCGTCGACCGGTCATTCTGGCAGGCGGCCGCATCGTGCTGGGCTTCGACAAAGAGGGAATCGCTCGGTTATAAGTTAGTGGAGTCTAACGCGAGTCTTGCAGCGCCACTCTTCAGAGGAATCCGCCTTGCCGCCCATCATCGACATTCACATCCATATACAGCCAGACAAGATGGTGAAGCCGGCGGCGCACGAATTGATTCGCCGCGGCCGCCGCGATTACGACGAGATAATGAAATATTCCGCCAGCCCAAAAGATTTCCTGAACTTCTTAGATAGCGCGGAAATCGAGCGCGCCGGGATTATCAATTACGTCAGCCCGGAAGTGATCGGATTCCCTTCCGAAGTCAACGACTGGTGCGCCAAATATTGTTCGGCCGATCCGCGCCGCCTACTGGGTTTTGGGTCCGTGCATCCGAAATATGTTGACGATGCTAGGGCCGAAGTCAGACGCTTGAAGAAAATCGGTATTCGCGGTTTGAAGGTCCATCCCTCGCATCAGTTATTTGCGCCCAATGAATATCGCTCGGGCCTGGGCCCCCTGCGCGCGATGTATGAGACGGCCCAGGAAATTGGCTTACCGGTAATGATTCATACGGGCACTTCGATTTTTCCCGGCGCCCGAAATGGGTACGCGCAGCCCATGCTCGCCGACGATGTAGGTGTGGACTTTCCTGATCTGGTTGTAATTTTGGCCCATGGCGGCCGCCCCTTGTGGATGCCGGAAGCTTTTTTTCTCGTTCGGCGCCATCCGAATATGTACATGGACATTTCCGGGATTCCTCCGCAACGGTTGCTGGAGTATTTTCCGCGAATCGAGGAAATCGCCGACCGAGTCCTGTTTGGTACGGACTGGCCTGGGCCCGGCGTACCCACCGTGCGCGGAAATATCGAAACGTTTCGTGCGCTTCCCATTTCGCCGCGCGCGCAACAGAAAATTCTGTATGACAATGCAGCGCGTCTTTTTCCCGTCTGAGTGAGGTCGCTGGATGGAAATAAAAACTATCGCGGTCATCGGCGCGGGAACCATGGGCCGGGGAATCGCTTACGCCGCTGCCCTGGGCGGCTATCGCACGGTGCTCGAAGATGTTTCCCCGGAAATGCTAGAGCAAGCGACTACTTACATTTCCCAGGCATTGCAAGACGGAGTAGCGCGCGGAAAAGTGACCCCAGAGCAGAAAGACAAGGCTCTCGTCAATCTGACCACCTCGCGCTCGGTGGAAGACGTTTGCCGTGAAGCGGACTTACTGATCGAAGCGGTCCCGGAAGAAATGGAAGTGAAGCTGGAAATCTTCACAATTTTCGATAAATTTGCAAAACCGGACGCGATCCTGGCCAGCAATACGTCATCCCTGTCCATCACCGAAATGGCTTCCATCACCTTTCGCGCCGAAAATTGTATCGGAATGCATTTTTTCAATCCGGTGCCCAAGATGAAGCTGCTGGAAATCGTGCGCGCACTGGAAACTTCCGAGGCCACGCTGCAATCCTGCGTGGAAGTCGGAAGACGAATGGGCAAGGAGGTTGTGGTGATTCGTGAATCCCCGGGATTTGTAACCAGCCGCATGAACGCCATGATCGGCAACGAAGCTTTTTACATGCTGCAGGAAGGCGTGGCCAGCGCTGAAGACATCGACAAGGCCTTAAAACTGGGACTGAATCATCCCATGGGCCCATTCGAACTGGTTGACTTGGTAGGACTGGATATCCGCCTGAATATTCTGGAATACTTGCATAAAACATTGGGAGAAAAATACCGCCCGTGCCCGCTTCTGACTCAATATGTAAAGGCTGGACGCACCGGGAGAAAATCGGGGCGCGGGGTGTTCGAGTACGGCCATAATGGGGTCAAGAAATAATAGGCGCATCCGGCAAATTGCGCTGCTCGGAGCAGGAAGGATTTTTCTCCAAGATGAAATTTGCTGAACGAATTCAAATCATCGAAGGCGACCTGACCGAAATGGATGTGGACGCCATTGTCAACGCCGCGAACAATGACTTGCAGCTTGGCGGCGGTGTCGCCGGCGCAATCCGGCGAAAGGGCGGTCCGGAGATCCAGAAAGAATGCGACGAAATCGGCCAAGTTCCCGTGGGCGGAGCGGCCATCACCACCGGCGGCAAATTAAAAGCGCGTCATGTGATTCACGCGGCTAGCATGCAGCTGGGCGGAAAAACTTCCGCGCATTCTTTGCGAAGTTCCACCGCCCATTCGCTCCGTATAGCGGCCCAAAAAGGACTCAAGATCATTGCCTTTCCGGCCGTGGGCACCGGGATTGCCGGATTTCCTTTGCGCGAGTGCGCGGAAATTATGTTGCGCGAAGTGGCCCGGCATTTCGAGCAACCCACATCGCTCGAGAAAGTTACTTTCGTTCTGTTCGATCAAGAGGCGTTGGCGAGTTTCACCAGTGTTTGGGCCGAATTGCAAGCGAGCGGTTTCAAATGAGCGATTCACTCACAGACAAAGTCCGCCACCAGCTCGTGCGCTACGAACATCCGCTGTTTGATTTCGAGGCTCGTTCGACTGGAGAAGGAGTGGAAGTTGAAATTCGTTACAAGCCAACAAACGCCGAAGTTCACAATTATACCTTCCAGCTCCAACCACGCGAGATAGAGAATTCACAATTTCCCTGGACCTTCCAGAAGCAGCTGTACGATTGCCTTCACGACTACATCGTCGAAATGTTCACTCGCAACCCGCAGCGCGTGAATTGATGGTTGCGCGCAGCGAGCCCACGCCACTCGCGCTGCTACTCGCTGAGCAAATTCGCTCGCGCGGTCCCCTCACCTTCGCTAAATACATGGAGACGTGCCTCTATCATCCGCTCCACGGTTATTACACCAAGCCGGAGCAGCATCCCAGGCGCGATTATTTTACGAGTGTTGACGCCAGCCCGCTTTTTGGAAGATTGCTGGCTCGCCAGTTCCATGAAATGTGGCATTGGCTCGGTCGTCCCGAGCCTTTCTGGCTGGTGGAAGCCGGAGCAGGCGCCGGCCATTTAGCGAAACAGGTTCTCGATTGTGCCGCCGGATGGTGGCCGGATTTTTACGCCGCGCTGCGCTTCATCGCGGTTGAACGATCGGCTTCGCGCCGCGCTTTGCAACCTGAAAATCTCGAGGCCCACCTTCAGAAAACCAAATTGACATCGCCACAGGAAGGGGCAGTCGAAATCCCGTGCGGCTGCATTTTTTCCAACGAACTGATCGATGCCATGCCCGTCCATCGCCTAATCGGTGAAGGCCACGCTCTAGGAGAAATTTATGTCGGCTTGGGCAAGAACGGTCTGTGTGATGAACGGGGGCCGCTGTCTTCCCCTGCACTCCAGGAATATTTCTCGAGCCAGAGGATTTCCTTACAAGCAGAGCAACAAGCAGAAGTAAATCTTGCCGCCTGTCGTTGGATCGCGGAAGCCGGCGAGAAGCTCAAGCGCGGATTCCTGGTAACCATCGATTACGGCCACCAAGCTTCTGAACTTTACGACCAACGCCACATGCGCGGCACTCTATTAGCATACCAACGTCACCGCGTCACCGAGAATGTGTATGGCGCCCCTGGCGAACAGGATTTAACCGCCCACGTCAATTTCAGCGCTTTGGATATATACGCACAAAAGAGCGGCCTCCTCCGTACCGGCTTCACTTCCCAATGCAATTTCCTGCTGGCTCTCGCGCGTCACGGCGATTTCGCAGATCTGCAATTGGACGCGTTGTGCGAGGCGGAACAAATCCAACGCCGCCTTCTCTTCAAAACTCTAATCAACCCGGAAGGAATGGGCGAGACGTTTCAAGTTCTCATTCAACACAAAGGAGTCCTGCCGCCCCGCCTAGCTGGCTTGGAGCCGCTGTAACGGTCCTCCCACTCAGGGCCGTTTCTTCAGAACCGGCTTGTTTGGATCCGCATCAGCAGGAGTGCTGGCGTTTGTCGCGGGAGTGGAAGGCGGCGTGCCAGCGGGCGCGGCGTCCAGCGCAGCATCCCCGGTATAGGGCCGCTGCAAAAACTTGCCAGCTTCTTCCTGCGCTCCCGCGGTGTCGTCGCCCAGGTGTTGCGCCAGACTGTACTCATTCACGGCGCGCTCGCGCTGTCCTAGAATGTCGTAAATTTTACCAATATAGATGTGGCTCCAAACGTCTACCCACTTGGGGTCCAGATCACCACCGAGGGCCGCGCGGAAAGCGTTGGCTGCAGACTGGTAATTTTTCTGATTGAACATGGCCTCGCCCATGCGGAAGTGCGCGAGCGAATTGCTGGACTGTAAATCCAGCGCATGCTGGTATTGCTGTATGGCCTCGTAATATTGGCCATTCTCGGCGAACCCTTCGCCGCGAGCCACGAACGCGCGGATACGCAGCCGCGGGCTGGATTTCAGCAGGTTGTTGTTCGGATCGATCACGATCCCGTTCGGTTTCGGACGTCCGAAAGTATCGATCTCAAATTGTTGCGTGGTTCCGGTCACTAGGATTTTCTTGTATTCAGGATTTCCTTCCGTGTCCACGCGGATTTCAACAGGCATGCGGAAGGTATCGAGATCCTGGTGGATCTTTCCCACCACCTTAAAACCTTTTCTGGTCCGATATACGATGAACTCCAGCTTGAATTCCGGAATGCCCGTGGAGTTTACCCACTGCGAAAAAAACGAAACGAGATTTACGGGAGGCTCGCCCTTCTTGGGCGGCGGAACCTTGGCAATAGCCATCTTTTCGAATTCTGTGACCGTCGCGTTTTTGCCTTCATATTTCTTGTAGAAATCGTGCAGCAGGGCATTGAATGCATCGTCGCCTATTTCCGTGCGCAGCATGTGAAAAACCAGAGCGCCTTTATCGGCAACTACCGAGCGATATTCATTGGAAAAAGTCTGCAAACGTCCGGCCTGTGAAATGGGAGCAGTGTCTTCATACATCAGCGCGCCCACCGCAAAATCTTCCAGCGCTCGGTGCAAACCTGCGCTTCCGTCGTTCTGCTCCGCATACATAGCCTCCGCGTATCGCGAAAGCCCGTCGGTTAGCCAAGCGTCGGACGGAGTTTCAGGAAGAACCCGATCGCCCCACCATTGCTCGGCCGCGAGTTGCGAAAGCAAACGATCGTTGGCTTTGGTGGTCCATTGACGCGCGCTAATCAACAGCAACCCCGGCGCCGCATACCCGGAAAGCGTGCCGTCAGGCATTTGCGCGATTGTAATCGGCGGAGGCCCGCTCTCCTGAAGAGGCCCAAACGCATCGGTGAAATACAGCGCGATACGTGCCAACGAATTTGCGTAAGCCGTAGCAGTCGAGGCTTGAACCGGCGGCGTGAATACCGAAACCGTTAATCCTTCGATTTGAATTGGATTCAGTTGAAGCGGGCCAGCCACGAAAGTCCCCACCGGCCCAGGCCGATCGCAATGAAACACGTAGGAAGCCTGCCCTGGCCCTTTTCCTATGCCAGGTTGCATGGTCGGAGGATCCGCTTTGCCGGTCCCGGCTACGTACATGGTGTCCGGCGTAATAATCTTGAAAGTTCCGGTGTAGCGATTGGCCGGGTAATTCGTTAGCGGAAACCACCGCGCAGGCAGCAGCAAGTAGGCCGAATTTTTGTCTACAGAAGCGAAGCGCACGCCTTTCGTCGGACTATCGTCCTCGCTAGAAATGGGCCCGGTGTAATCGAATTCCAGGCTCATCGGTTTCCCCGGAGCTACCGCATCGGGGAGCCCGATTGTCAGCAGCAGTGGGTAAGTTCTGTCGCGCTCGAATTCCAGCGGCTTGCCGCCGATAAGCTTAACCGAATTCACTTTCAAATCCTGGTGTAACTCCACCACCACCGTGCGCGAAACTTCATTGGCAATAAAATCCACGCGTGCCAGAGCGGAGATCGTCTGATCGTCCGGATGCAGCAGCACTTGCACGTCGTAATGGTCCGCGCGAAAAGGGAAGCGATGCGGCGTTTGCGCTGTCGCGGCGGCTGCGCAGAGGAGCGACAGGGTCAGTGGAATTAGCAGCCGATGAATTTTGAGCAAGAAAACCTCTCCAGAAGGCGATCTACTTTTAACTAAGATACCGGAGCGCCGCAGGCAGTTGCCCGCGCCAGGCGCCAAAAAATGTTACAACATCTGCGCAAAAATGTCCGCAGCGCGCGCAATGGCTCCGCCGGGACCCAACTTCGCGCGCACTTCCGCGAGGCTCGCTTTCATCCGATCGCGAGCTCTCGACGATTCCAGCAGTCTGCGCACCTCGCTTTCCACCGCCTCGGGTGTGAACTGGTCCTGTATCAACTCACGCACCACGGCCTGTCCCGCGATCAGATTCACCATGCTGAAGAACGGTGTCCGGATCATGCGTCCAAGTAGGAATGCCGAGAGTGGAGAAACCCGGTAGATCACTATCATCGGCGTGCCCAGAAGGGAAGCCTCGATGGTGGCCGTTCCGCTGGCTACGATCGCGCAATCAGCTGCTGCCAGAGCGTCATACGTTGCGCCCGTTAGGTGTTTAATCTCTACGCCAGAACTGGCGTAAGCGGAGAAAAAGTCCGCCGACAAATTGGGCGCCACAGCCAGCACAAACTGTATATTGCGGTTGCCTCGTTTTAGCCTCTCGCAGGCGCTAAGAATCCGGCCATAGTTCTGGCGAATCTCATTCCCACGGCTGCCGGGTAGGATCGTAAGGATAGGCTTGTTCGGGTCCAGCTTGTGCAGAGCTGCAAACTCCGCGCGCGTCATGCTCGGCCGCACAACATCCACCAGCGGATGGCCTACGAAACTCACCGGCACGCCTGCCTCGCGGTAAATTTTCTCCTCGAATGGAAATATCACCACCATCCGATTCACGCGCCGTTTCACAATCCGAACCCGCCCCGCGCGCCAAGCCCAAATCTGCGGACCGATAAAATAACCCACCGGTACATGCATTTGTTTCATCCGCCGAGCGACGCCCAGATGCGTCCCCGGCGAATCCACAAGAATAGCGAGCGCCGCATTGCGCCGCTTGGCTTCGCGCTTCAGGCGGTTTTGAACGCCTATCACCGTCGGAATTTTGTGGAGCACTTCGGCGAGGCCCAGCACAGCGACTTCGTGGTAGTCGGCAATCAATTCCACTCCCGCTTCCGCCATCCGAGGCCCGCCCATCCCGAAGAACCGAGCGTGTGGGCCAACGCGCTCCCGCAAAGCCGTCACCAGCCGCGCGGCGTACATATCACTAGACGCTTCGCCCGCGGAAATCAAAATTTGTTTTTCAGTCATGGAAAGCGCGGATGCGGACCGACTGCGGTGAGGATAGATTCGATCTTTTCAAAAAACCCCGGGCAAGCAAATGGCGGCCAGTCGCTAATCATCGGCAGGCAGAGCATGCGGATATCCCAGCCCGCCACCCCCCACCGGTGCGGCCAATTCCTGCTCTTTGTATTGCAGCTGATACAAGCGATAGTAAATTCCGCGCAGTCCTAGAAGCTCTTGATGCGAACCCTGCTCGCGCAACCTGCCCTTGTGGAAAACCAGAATGCGGTGAGCATGCTGAATGGTGCTAAGTCGATGTGCGATTACCACCGCCGTGCGCCCTTGCAGCAGCCGGTCGAGCGCTTCCCGGATCAAAAGCTCGGTCTTGGTATCCACGCTGGATGTCGCTTCGTCGAGAATCAAAAACTTCGGATCGTGAGCCAGGGCGCGAGCAAAACTCACGAGCTGGCGCTGGCCCACGGAAAGCGTCGAGCCGCGCTCGGTGACTTGCGTCTGCACACCTTGCGGTTGTGATTCAAGAAACGGGCCCAACCCCACTTCGCGCAACGCGCCCTCCGTAGCCCCGCGAGTAATTCTCTCGGTGCCAAGCTTCACGTTCGACTCCAGCGTCCCGGTAAACAAGAAGGGGTCTTGCAATACAATGCCGAAAAGCCGCCGCAGCTCCTGCAATTCCATGGTGCGAATATCCACGCCGTCGAGCAGAATTTCCCCGCGCTGAATATCGTAGAACCGTAACAGAAGTTGAATGATGGTAGTTTTACCTGCACCTGTGTGTCCGACAATTGCGAGCGTTTGCCCCGGATCAACCCGGAACGAAACGTCGCGCAACACCCAATCCTCTTCTTTCGGCGTAGCTCCGCCAGTGTAGGCAAACCAGACATGGCGAAATTCAATTTCGCCGCGCGCCGATGGCAGCGACCGCACTGCGGCAGGCGACACGATGGTAAATGGCTCATCGAGCAGTTTAAAGATTCGTTCAGACGCGGCCATGGCCGTCTGCAAAATATTGAATTTTTCGCTCAAGTCCTGAATGGGCCGGAAAAACCTTTGCGCGTAGAGCATGAACGCCAGCAGGACGCCGATCGGAATGGTCCCGGCAATAGCCCTTAGTCCGCCCACCCAGTAAAGCAGCGCCAGGCCCGCCATGCTGAGAAATTCCACCGCGGGGTAGAAGAAGGAGAAGGCGTCAATGGCCTCCTTGTAGGCTTCCATGTGCGTCCGATTCAATTCCTCAAATTGCTTGCGCGATTTCCATTCGCGGTTGAACAGCTGCACGACGGCCATCCCGCTGATATGTTCCTGCAGGAATGCGTTAATACGCGCGATGGCGGTCCGGATGCGGCGATTCGCGTTGCGCACTTTGTTGCGAAAAAAATACGTCAACAAAATCATGAACGGCAGCGGTGATAGTGTTGCGAACGCCAGGAATGGATGCCACTTAAATAAAATTGCGGCCATGGCAAATAGGAGAACGAAATCGTTCAGCATAGCCACCACACCGGAAGCAAAAAGGTCGTTTAAGGCGTCCACATCGGTAGTCGCTCGCGTAACCAGGCGCCCTACCGGAGTGCGGTCAAAAAAACTCATGGGCAATCGCTGCAGGTGTTCGAAGATTTCCTTGCGCAGGTCATACATTGTTTCCTGCCCCACCCACTGCATAATTCGCACTTGTGCGTATTGCAGTCCAAAGCTTCCCAGCAGCGCGCCCGCAGAGGCAGCCACTACCCACAACAGACCCAGCAGCGCTTGATGCCGCGTAATCGTGGAACTAAATCCAGGAACGATGTATCTATCCACCGCGATGTGGAACAGATAGGGCGACACGATTTCCATGGCTGTGACACCCAGGGTAATCGAGACGGCGGCAACCACATGCCAGCGGTACGGGCGCAGATACTTCATCAATCGCCGCGTCAGCGCCGAGTCGTAAAGCTTGCCTAATTTCTCTTCCTCGCGGAAATCGCTCATTCGCGTGCAAGCTCTTCTTCCAGAAGTTGTTTCTGATACAGGTCTGCGTAATAGCCGTTATGCGCGAGCAATTCGTCGTGCGTGCCGCGCTCGATGATGTACCCGTCGCGCAACACGATTATCATGTCCGCGTTCTTCACCGTCGAAACGCGATGCGAAATCAAAATCGTCGTGCGTTGGCTCATCACCTCGCGCAGACGCCGCAAGATTCGTTCTTCGGTATCGGTGTCAACGCTGGCCAAGGAATCGTCCAGAATTAATATGCGCGGCTGGCGCAGAATGGCGCGAGCCAGAGAGGTTCGCTGCTTCTGCCCGCCCGAGAGCGTGATGCCACGTTCGCCGACCATGGTTCCAAATCGCTGCGGGAAGCTTTCTATCTCCCCCGAGATGCTGGCGATTTCGGCTGCCTCGAAGACTTGTTCCTCCACCGCATCGGTAACGCCGAAGGCAATGTTCTCGCTGATGGTTTCACTAAACAAGAACGTGTCTTGCGGGACGTACCCAATCGCGCTGCGAAGTTCGGTAAGCGGATATTCGCGGATCGAACGTCCATCGATGAACAAAGTACCCGCCGGCGCCTCCCACAAACGCGCAATCAAAGCCGCCAAGGTGGACTTGCCGCTTCCCGTTGGCCCCACTACAGCCAACGTTGAACCTGCCGGAACGCGCAAATTAATGTCGCGAAGGACTGGCTCGCCCAACTGCGTTTCGGAGCCCGAAGTCGGATAGGTAAAAGTGAGATTCCGGAATTCAATTTCCCCGCCAATGTTTGACTTTTCCTGCGCCGGCGGCGCATCGCCATTCGGCCGCATATTGTAACGATCCGAAGGCGTATGCGCGGGAGCGGACGCATCGCGAATGCCCGGTTCCGCGTTCATGATGTAATTCAGCCGGCCCATGGACGCCGCGCCGCGCTGAAAAATGTTCGTCACCCAGCCAAGCGCGATCATCGGCCACACCAGCTGGATCAAAAACATATAAAAGGCGTTAAACGTGCCCAGCGAAACGCGATGATCGATTACCTGTTTGCCGCCAAGCCACAATAAAATCAGTACGGTCATGCCAATAAGGGTGGAGAGTCCCGGAAAAAACAGGCTCCAGGTGCTAATGAGCTTGATGTTGCGGTTTACGTAATCGCGGTTGGCCTCGTCGAATTTTGCGACTTCCTGCTTTTCTTGTGCGTAGGCGCGAATCACACGCACGCCCGTAAGGTTTTCCTGCGCTCGGGTGGACAGCACACCCAGCGCTGCCTGTATCTGCTCGGAAAGCTGATGAATGATCTGTCCGAAGTAGCGCGTTACAATCGCTACGATCGGCACGGGGATCAAAACCCATGCGGTCAGCGCCGGCGAAAGTTTCAACATAAAGAAAATCGCCAGCACCATGGTGGAGATCGTCGTCGCGCTGTACATAATCCCTGGGCCCAGCACCATGCGCACCGCGTTCAGATCGTTCGTCGCGCGCGACATCAGATCTCCCGTACGGTTGCGCACGTAAAACTCAGGTTCCATCAAAACCAGTCGCGCCAGTAAATCGTTGCGTAGGTCGTATTCAATCTCGCGCGAAACCCCGATCAATATCCATCTGGTCCAGAACGAGAAGAATCCTTTCATCAGCATTACCGCCACAAGTATTACGCAGTAAATTCCCAGAGCGTGGCGGCTGAATGGCGCATAGAAGGAAAAAAGTGGCGAAAGCAGGGTACGGGAAAACCCGCTTAAGGTAGAAAGTGCTCGCGGCGAACCCTGCAGCAAATCGGTGATCATGCCGATGATCAGTTGCGGCAGCGCGCCCACCAGTCCCATGAGCCCGAGCGTCAAAAGTCCCAGTGCGGTCATCCCTTTGTAACGCAGCACATAGGGCCACAGCGACTTCAACTCTTTCCACCCGGAAGTCTGCGGCTTGGGCTTTGGGGCCGTGGCCACTACAGGTTGGGCAATCGCGCTCATTATCGAATCTGCGACTCCGGAGTCTCCAACGAAGGCAACTCACCGAGAAAATTTTCGAACGTTCGATCCAGCGATTGATACCGTTTCACTTTCGGGTTCCAGCGAATTCCCACCGGCAGTACGTGTCCGCCTTCGCCCTTGGGCGACACGAGCGGCGTAAAATACATTTCCAGCCCTTGGTCATGCTGCTCGTATTGCAACCGCCAGCCATTCACCGGAGCCAGCGGTGTTCCGCCTAGAAATCCCTTGGTGTTCTTCAGATGCTCGTCGCAAAGAAAAATCTGCTTCCACGAAGTGCCTTCATTCTGAAGAATCACGGCCCGCGTGAGCAGTATGCCTTCGGCCGAAACTCCCGGCGGAGCTGCTTTCAAGCGGTTGATGGCCAGAATCTGTTGCGGCCCGCTCTTGGAAAGATCGCCATAGGCCAAAACTTCGGTCTCCGACCCCAACGCTAACTCCGCCGCCTTTTCTATATCGGGGGGCATCGCGGGCTTGGCTGGCGCCGTTGGAGCGGCCGGATCTTCCTTCGCCGCCGGAGGCGTGGGCGCCGAATTACCACAGGAAAGCATGGTAAGAGCCGTGAGTGTTAGCGCCGCAAGTCCGATTGTTTTCATGATTTCTTTGCGCTGTCTGGTCAAAGCGTCGACGCCGCAAGCGTGATCGCCACCACTTTTTTCGACGAAGCGTCGCACGATACTTCCATCACCTGCGGCACACCCGCGCCGGCCCAATCAAATGAGTACAGCGATAATTCTAGCTGTTCGCTTCCTCTCACGGAAGGACTCTCAGATTCCGGCTTGCCGTAGATTTCCGCTACGCGATCGCAGGAATCTCCCAGCCGCAAGCCGTGGCCGGTCGCGAGCAGCTTTAGCCTACCGGGGGCCATCACCACCGGAAGGCATTTAGCCATGATTTCAGGCTTGTAATTGTTGTCGACCGTCACTGTTTGAACCACTTTACTCGCGTCTAGTTCCACGCGAAGTTGCCGATGCGTGCAAATATCGCCCCACAACAACGCATCCGTTACGGATTCGTCGCGCTCCAGCTCGCGGAAACTTTTCTGCGGCGCAGCAATCTTGTCGTGTCCCGGACGCAATCCCGCGAGCGTAAGTTCATTCGCGCGTTTAGCATTCGCCAGTCCCGACGCGAACGGAATCGCCGAAAGCATGGCGACCAAGCTAACGAACAGCCAGAATTTCCTCCAGCCGAGCTTCAAAGTTTTCTTCCCCCTCTGACCACAGCCGAAGCTTCCCCACCGGTAGTTCTTTTTCAATGCTGCGAACCCAGCCGAATAATTTCTTTATGTTGTCGCGAGTCTTCTCATAATAATTGTGCAGATTTTCGGGCCGCGCCATGGCTTCCAAAAAACGCTCTTCTTCCGGACTCTCCGCTTTCAGCCGGGCAATTTGCCGAATGCCAAGCAATCCTGCGTGCCCGGTAAACAGATGCTCGAACCCGAAATTCACTTCCAGATGGCCGTCTTGCCGCCAGACTCCCTCGTCGAAATCCTCGCCGTAGCAAAGAAGCTCCACAGGTTGCGCTTCGAGTTGCCAGCGTGCCGGATCGCCTTCATAAATCCACAAATCCCAATGCGATCGAACCGAGATGCAACAGTCGTTATGCACATAGGCCTGGCACAATTCCACGATACTCGCCGCGTCCAAGGGAACCGATCTTAAATCCTGCTCGTAAACGGGTGATTCAGTCCAATCCAGCGCGCGGATTTCCAGATGCGTGAATCCAGGATTTTTCGCAGAAAAGGGAACGGTGGAAAGAAACTTTTCGAATCTCTGCAGTATCAGCTCCTCCGGAAAATCCTTGCACCAAATACTTAGGTAGGCTTGATTCGACATGCCGAGCATTATACCGGGATGCAGCGCGAGACCGAAATCGAGCAAAATTGCGACCCATGTGCATTTCCGTAGGGCGCGCAGCATGCTCTGCCCGCCCTAATTACTGGGCCACTGTGCTAATCGAGCGCACCGCTAAACGTCGGTCTGTCGCAAATGGGTTAACCGTGAGGATCTCGAAGCTACTTCTTGTGCTTGGGAGGTTCCGGCGCGTCTTCTTCCGTGTTGAAGTCGGTGGAAATTCCAAGGAGCTTTTCTTTCAGCGTGTCGCCCATGCCGGCGAGAACCTCCGCGCAAGTCTCGCGAAGCCTCTTTTCCGCAGCCTTGGCAATGGTATCCAGCACCGCCTGCGAATGCTGCCCCAGCGTAGTGGCGGAAGCCAGTAACCACGAGTTCGAAGCGTTCTCCAGGCGAGCCTTGTACTCTTCAATCGACTCTTCGGTGGACTTTTTCAATTGCTGCATCCACTCTTCTTTCTCAACTTCGCGCTTCTCTTCCCACGTTTCAATCAACGGCGCCAGTTGCGATTGCAGGAACGTACGCGCCTGCTCCACGCCTTCCATCATGCGCTCGTCCATTTTCTGCTGGAATTCAGCCAGTGACCCTTCGCGGTTGAACTCCATGTCGGAGCGCGCTTTTTCCAGCGCCAGGCGGGAACTCACTTCAAACCGCCGCAACGATTCGTTGGTGACCCGTTGCACCTGGTCGGAGAAAGTTGCCGTCGCAATTTGCGAAGTCTCGTTCAGCTTCTCACGCTCGCGCGATACTATTTCGCTCGCCGCGTCTTCAATCTGCGCCGTGCTGTGCTCCACGTATGTGCGCCGGTAATGATCAAGCTCGGAAGCCAGCATGCTGGAAACTTCCGCCGCGCGGTCGCGCAGGGCGGTGCCCGATTGCTCCACCGCTTTTTCCAGCGAGCCCTGCATGGTACTTTGCGCTTTTTTCTGATACCACTCCGATGCCTTCGAAAGCGCCTCGTAGGTTTCGTGTTGCGTCTCGGTGCTCTTCTGTTGCAAATCCTCTTGGATCTTCGAAAGCGAAGCTCGGCAAGCTTCTTCCACCTCTGCGGGAACCTTGGAGGACTCCTTGCGGAGCTGCTGAAGCGTTTCTTGTATCACTTGCTGAGAAGATTGCTGCGCTTGTTCGCGAATGGAATTTTGTAGGTGCCCGGCCTGTTCCGTGGCTTGGCGCATCTGCTCCCGTATGTGGTTCTGCAGGTTCGCCGCTTGCTGTTCCACATTGTCTAGTCTGGACGCCAGACCTTCCACCGCTTCGAGCTTCGGCGTAATTCTCTGATCGAGTTCCGCGGAAACCCGCGCCAGAACTTTCTGCGCGGAGGCATCCAGCGCCGGTTCAAACTGTTGCGCGCGTTCCGCGATCACTTGCTCCGCTCTACGCCCGATCTCTTCCTGCTGCTTTGCCAAAAGTTCATCCAAATGCTGGCGTGTCTGTTCCAGCGTGACTCGCGCCGCGCTGTGAAGCTGGGATTTCGTTTCTTCCGCCCGATCGCGCTCCTGCTTCAGGCTGTTCCCAAGCGATTCGATGGTGGAAGCCGCGCCATCGATTGCTTCGTCCAGCGAAGCGCGCAGACTTTGACTACGCTCCCGCACGTTCTGCTCCGCTTGGGCTATGGCTTGCTGCGATACTTCGGAAATTTTTTCGCCGATTTTGTTGGAAGCCTGCGTAACCTTTTCATCGAATTCGTGTGAGGCGCCCGCCAGGCTGGCCTCAAATTGTTGCTGCCAGCGTTGGTTTGCCGCCGCGATCTCCGCCTGCGATTGCTCCACGGTCTGTGTTCGAACGCTCTGCGCCGTTTCTTCCAGGTTCTTGCGCCATTGATCTAAATGTTGCTGGGCTGCTTCAGGAGAGGAAAGAATTTCCAGCGATGGTGTAGACGCGGCGCGTTCCAGCAGAGCGCGATCGACCGCTTCATCCACGGCTTGCTTCAGACTGTGCGCCGCCGTTTGCTCCGCCGCCTGCTGGGCCGCTTGTTGCGCAGCTTGATCTGCCGCACCGCTTACCGCCTGCTGCACGGCATCTCGAATTTTCTCGTCCAAATGAATGGCCGACGCTTCGGTGGCCTTGCGCGCCTCTTCCACAATCGCCGTCGTGCGATCGGTAGCCTGTTGGACAACTTTTCTTACCGACGATTCCGACACGCGTTCCATCGAAACTTTGATCGCTCGCTCGATGGCTTCATGAAGTTGCGAATCGAGTTGCTGCCGCGCGATCGCCATTTCCTCGGTGATGGCCGCTTCCGCGCCCCTGCGCAATGACTTGTCGAGCTTTTCCTTTACCTCCTCCACCATCTGCGCCATCTGGCGTGCCAGCGGACCTTGCAATTCCGCGGAGCTGATAGGAACCACGTGAATCTTGTCCTCATCACCCACACCCGCTGGCGCGCTCACAGGAGTTGGTGTAGCGGCGCCCGGTGAAGGCGACGGCACAGTCGGGACCGGCGGTTTCTGCGACAAAAGTTCTTGCGGGGTTCGTGGCGCGGCAGGCGTCCCGACCCCCGCTGCACCAGATGGCAGGGAAGCGGGCTGCTCGGGCGTCACTGGTTTTGTAGGCGCGCTTGCGGGCCTTCTTAGAACCGGTGGAGGCGTCTCTGCCCGTTGCTCTCGAGGGATAGCGGTCGGCGCTGGCGACGCCGGAGCAGCGCTCGGCGGCGCAACCGACAATTTGGGCTCCTGAGCGGCGACAGGCTTCGAAGTTTCCGCCCCTGCTTCGTACGGCGAAGAGAACCAATCCTCAGGTGGAAACGCTATACCCCAGACGTTACCTGGAACTTCAAACTCAAGCCCGATCTGAAATAGCTCGCGGACCGTGCGCGGACGCTGCACCCAAACCACCCGCCCCTGGGTAGTCCGTTTCTGCCCCGCTTCGGGGCGAGGAACTTCCAGCGTAACCATGGAATTCTTTGGAACATAGTGTTTTGATTGGTACTTACACCCGTGGCAGTTCACCATCACGGTCGTCGTGCGTTCTTTGAAGGGTTGCCCCAGCGCATCCACACCCGTGACTGTGATAGGCACGGCCTGCACGATGCGCGTGCTGCGGCGCTTCTGTGCGTCTGGATCGATCGATGCTGCTGAATCGGTCACGCATTCCTCCCACAGGGGTGTCTGATTAGGGTAGCACTGCTGCTAGGAAGGGTCGAGGCGCATCAGGGAACTGTGCGAAAGGGTTACTTGTTTAACGCGAAACAGAAGATTCCCCGGGATGCCCCAGCAGCAGGTCCCTAATTTCCTTGGCGATCCACACCGGCCCGACCAGAAAATAAATCAAACCTTGAAAAAACGCAGGTTTATTCCCCTCGATGAAGTGTCCCAGAAACAGCATGACCCATCCGATTAGAAAAAGCGCTAAGCCAATCCGCCACCGCGTAAAGCAGGCCAGAATGATTCCCGCAAAAATGATCGGAATCCCGATTCCGTGAAGCAGCTTGTTCCATGGATTGGTGTGCTCGTGATCGTACTGTGCCATGTGCTTCTGAAGTGCCGCCATAGCGCTGCCTCCGTGTTGCTCGCCTATACCTATACGCCGTGGATTCCCAAGAATCAAGAAAAGGAAGAGCGCATCGCAGGTGAACTGGCGCGCCTTTCTGGCAAAGCTTTGTGAGCTTGGTTATGATGCTGACGTGTCCACAGAGCTGACGGAAAAACCGCCCATCTCCATCATTCGCGTTCTGATTCTGGTCACCGGAATATTGATGGTTATCCTTCTGCTCGGACTCTATGTCGCCTCCGGCCGCATGCCAGGTTACCTGCACAAGCGCGCCATCCAGATTCTCAGCACGCATTTTAAAAGCGACGTTCAGATTGACGACTTTCACGTTGCGCTATTTCCGCGCACGCGGGTAACCATCGAAGGCCTGGTGCTGCGCCATAACGGCCGAACCGACATACCGCCCCTCATTCAGGCGAAAGAAATAATCGTGGATGCCGGCCTGCACGAACTCCTGCGGCCGAAGATGCATATTTCCAGAGTCCGCGTGATCGGCTTGCAGATTAACACTCCGCCTCATGAACCTGGAACCCCGCCCGTGTTCACAAAAACCGATGAGGATCTTTCCAAAAAATATCCTCTGGTCATTGACGACATTCATGCCGACGATGTTCTGCTGCTGATTCTCCGCGCGCAGCCCGGAAAAAAGCCTGAAGATTTTGAGATTCATCATTTGGAAATCAACAATTTCAGTTTTGACCGTCCAGCCAATTTTCACGCCATTCTTACCAACCCTGTTCCTCGAGGCGAAATTGACTCGAAGGGCCTTTTCGGACCCTGGCAGCCGGAAGACCCCAGCACCCTCCCCATAGACGGGAAATACATTTTCGAAAACGCCGATTTCAGCACCATCAAAGGCATCTCCGGCACCATGAACTCCACGGGAGCCTTCCAAGGCCCGCTGAACTACTTGTCCGTGCGCGGTGAAACCGATACTCCGAATTTCGCGCTTAACATCGCAGGGCATCCCGAACCGCTGCATACCGATTACGACGCAATCGTGGACGGCACCAATGGCAACGTCATCCTGAACAGCGTCCTGACCAAGCTTCGCCATAGCACCCTGCAGGTGAAAGGCGAAGTAGTGGACATGAAGCCCGGGGTGCGAGGCCGCACAATCAAACTCGATGTCCTCTCGAGCAATGCGCGCATAGAGGATTTCCTTTGGTTAACAGTGAAGGCCGACCCTCCCATAATGACTGGCTCGGCCACGCTGAAAGCGCAGATCGAAATCGGCGAGGCGGACACAGGCATCCTTCAACGCATGACGATTCACGGACAATTCGGCGTGGGCGACGCGGAATTTACGAGTACCACGGTGCAAGGAAAGATCGACACGCTCAGCAAAAAGGCGCAAGGTAAGCCGAAAGCCACGGACTTGGGAACCGCCGTCTCCGAGGTAAAAGGGAAGTTCATTCAGGATAAAGGTCTCATCACCTTCCAGGAATTGACGTTTTCAGTCGAGGGAGCTTTGGTGCAATTGGCCGGAAGCTACCAGATGACCAGCGGCGAAATGGATTTTCACGGCAAGTTGCACTTGGACGCCAAGCTCTCGCAGACCACCACGGGAGTGAAATCATTTCTCTTGAAGGCCGTTGACCCGTTTTTCAAAGGCAAGAATGGAGGAACCGATATACCGTTTAAGATCACCGGAACAAAAGATCATCCGGTATTCGGTTTGGATCGACACCGCTAAATCCCTGAAAAATAAAGCCTAAAGATCTCGCCGTCCTTCCATCGCTTTCGACATGGTAACTTCGTCGGCGTACTCCAGATCCGACCCTACCGGAATGCCCATGGCAATACGCGTGACGTGAACACCCAGTGGCTTAATCAGCTTTGATAGATAAACCGCGGTGGCCTCGCCTTCCGCCGTAGGGTTCGTGGCCACGATAATTTCTTCCACCGTCCCGCCTTTCAATCGCTCTATCAAACTCTTAATCTTGATTTGGTCCGGTCCAATCCCTTGCAGCGGCGATAGCGAACCTCCCAGCACATGGTAAAGGCCGCTGAATTGCCGCGTCTTTTCCACCGCTTGTATGTTCGTAGCTTCTTCCACCACGCATATGATGGCTCTGTTGCGCGACGCGCTGGCGCAGAAAATACAAGGATCGGCATCCGTAATATTGTTGCAGACCGAACACTCGCGCACTTTTTCCTTCGCATCGCGAATCGCGTCCGACAAGGCGAAGGCCTGGTGCTTATCCACGCGCAACAAAAAGAACGCCAGACGTTGCGCGGTTTTCTGTCCGATCCCCGGCAATCGTTTTAATTCGTCAATCAATCGCGTCACGGAGGGCGCAAAATCAGGCATGCATCACTTCCTGTTACGTGGATTTCAAAGAGAAGGGAACCGCTATTGCACCTGAGACCGGCCCTGCCGAACTCGGCTTAGAACATGCCGGGAATTTTCATTCCCGCGATTCCGGGTAAACCGCCGGTAAGATCCTTCACCTGCTTGGACAATTCTTCGTCCACCCGCCGCGCAGCTTCATTCACCGCCGCCAGTATCAGCTCCTGCAGCATTTCCTGATCTTTGCTCTTGAAAACGTCCGGCTCCACGCGCACTTCGGTTAATTGTTTTTGACCGTTCATTTTCACCGTTACCATGCCGCCGCCGGCCGAAGCTTCCACGGAAATCTCGTCAAGCTGCTTTTCGAGCTTTTCCTGGACTTGCCGGAACTGCGACAACATCTGCTGTAGAGCTTTCACTTCCATTTTTATTCCTCGCCCGGGCGCTTGACCTTGGAAATCTGGCCGCCGAATTTTTCAAGCATGGCCCTAACGATCGGATCTTCTTCAAACCGCGCGCGCAATTCCGAGCTGCGGACCGCACTCGCACGGCCACTCTCAAGCTTAACACATACGCGCAGTGGTCTGCCGACCACTTGGTTCAGTACTGTGCGCAATCGTTCCATTGGGTCGCGCGCTTGCAACATCTCCGCTAGCGAACGGCTCTCGCTGGGAAAAAAAAGATGCAGTTCGCCGCCCTCAATTTCCCAGCGCGTCGCGTGCTCCACCATAGACCACAAAAATTTTTGGCCGTGCAGAGCCGCTTTGATCGCTTCCACTTGTGCCGAGGCCAGCCCGCCCGCGGCGTCTCCCGCCGCACGCGCAACGATCCGCGGCGGCGACGCTGGCAGCGGCCCGGAAGAAACGGGCGTCGCAGAAATTGCCCCCGAGGAAGAAATCGGGCGGCCGCTTGGAACGCTCACCGCTGGCTCTGAAGCTGGACTCACGCTCAGTTTTTCGCTGGCCGTAGGAACACGGGTCGTTGCCGTTGGAGCGGCACTCGCTTTAATCGGCTCGCGCACTGGCGCAACGGTCCCTGATCCAGACGCAGATTGCGTCGCAGACATGGCCCTGGGCGGTGCTCCCGAGGGCGGAGCGGGCGTCTTGGTCCCGGCATTTCCCCCCCGCAAATCCGCTAGGATTTCTTCCAGCGGAGCCAGCCGCTGCGCGTTCACCAGCTTCAGCAGTCCCAACTCCAGATGTAATCGCGGATCCGGTTTTCGCCGCAAATCATCATCGGTAATCAGCAATATGTTGAAAAACCGCGTAAGATCTTCTTCGCTGAATTTCGCCGCCTGCTCTGCTAGGCGCGCTCGTTCCTCAGCAGGCGCTGCCACCAAATCAGAGTGAGCGCCACACACGAGCGACACCAGCAGATTGCGAAAGTGTCGAATCGCCTCTCGGCAAAAATGCTGCAGATTTTGTCCCTCGCCGATTAGCCGATGTACCAGCCCCAGCGCGCGCTCGGCCGATTGCGTAGCGATCGCTTCCACCAGTTCATCGAGCACGCTCTCGGCCACCACGCCCAGCAGCTCGCGCACCTGCGCATCGGTCACCGTCTCGCCGCTATAGGAAATCGCTTGCTCCAGCAGCGAAAGCCCATCGCGCAAACTGCCTTCCGCCGCGCGTGCCAGCACCGCGACTGCGCCAGGTTCGATCTGCAGATTTTCCGCGCGCGCAATGCGTTCGATTTCCTCCGCAATCTCTTTGAAAGTCAGCGAGCGAAACTGAAAGAGTTGCGCTCGCGATTTAATGGTCTCCGACAAATCTTCCGCGCGCGTCGTCGCCAGAATGAAGACTACGCGCTCCGGCGGCTCTTCGAGCGTTTTCAGCAAAGCGTTGGACGCCTCGCCTGTGAGCTGATGCGCTTCGTCCAGAATCACTACTTTGTAGCGGCTGGAAGCCGGCGCGTAACGTACCATCTCGCGCAGTTCGCGGATCTGATCGATGCCACGGTTGGAAGCCGCGTCGATTTCCAGCACGTCGAGCGAGGTCCCCGCGGAAATTTCGCGGCAGGAGTCGCACGTATTATCTGGATTAGCCGTCGGCCCGCTCGCGCAATTCAAGGCCTTGGCCAGGATGCGCGCAGTCGTGGTTTTTCCTACGCCGCGCACGCCTGAAAATATGTATGCATGCGCCACACGACTGGAGCCGAGCGCATTCGCCAGCGTTCGCGTCACGTGTTGCTGGCCGACAATTTCACTGAATGTTTGGGGACGGTACTTTCGCGCAATGACTTTATAGCTCATCAGAAGGTTGGTCTCGCCTCCGGTGCTCGCGCCGCGATAAGAGGAACTTCGGGTACTCCGCGGCGCACGAAGCTGACCCGCTACCGTTGCTCCCTTCCGGGCCTGGCGG